>SDBT01000536.1_pt1 | contig 60127 bp, 47 predicted proteins | sample 2277101 | NCBI WGS metagenome assembly SDBT01 (sample SAMN10404973, study PRJNA504765) | marine sediment metagenome | isolation source: marine sediment core GS10_PC15, 103 cmbsf | place: Arctic Ocean: Southern Knipovich Ridge | collected 2010 | reverse complement strand
TGGTGACTATGCGCGCATCATACAGGGGATCAACAATGCTCTGGAGAGCATCGTAGTCCCACTCAATGAGGCTGGCGCTGTCCTGTCTGACGCTGCTGATGGAGACATGACCAAGCGAGTGGCAGGAGACTATCAGGGGCAACTGGGAGAACTGAAGGACAACGTCAACGCGACTATGAAATCTCTGGAGGATGCACTGGGTCAGGTGAATGAAGCAGTCGCGCAGGTATCGTCTGCCGGTACACAGATAGCCACTGGCAGTCAGAGTCTTGCTGAAGGCGCTTCTGAGCAAGCTGCCTCACTGGAGGAAGTATCCAGCACCCTGGAGGAATTGGCTTCCATGGCAAAGCAAAATGCTGAGAATGCCAACCAGGCAAAGAACCTGGCAGAGGAATCCCGCAGTTCAGCAGATAGTGGCGTTTCATCTGTAGGACGGATGTCCGAGGCTATTGATACCATCAAGGAGTCATCAGATCAGACTGCTGAGATCATCAAGACTATAGAAGAGATAGCCTTCCAGACTAACCTGCTGGCGCTGAATGCAGCCGTTGAAGCTGCTCGCGCAGGTGACGCAGGCAAAGGCTTCGCAGTGGTTGCAGAGGAAGTGCGTAATCTTGCTCAGCGCAGCGCCACAGCCGCTGCTGACACCTCCCGGATCATCCAGGGATCAGTGCAGAACGCTGAGAATGGCGTGAAGATAGCTGCTGAAGTCACTGAATCTCTTGACGCCATCAACCAGAGCTCCAACAAGGTGAATGACCTGGTGGCAGAGATCTCCGCAGCCAGTGGTGAGCAGTCCACCGGTATCGATCAGATCAACATCTCAATAGCAGAGATGGACAAGACAGTGCAGTCCAACGCAGCCAACTCAGAGGAGTCTGCCAGCGCAGCAGAGCAACTGACTGCTCAGGTGGAGTCACTCCGGGCAATGATGACCAGATTCACAGTGAGTGGTGGTAATGGTAGTGCAGCGAAACGCTCTTTCCAGAGCACTGTCGCCCCTGCTCCCCGCAATGGAGCAGTTAAGGCAGCGACGACGCGAACAGGAACAGCGAAGACTGCTTCTGTCAAAGCTCCAGCAAAGGAAACCGCACCGTCAGCAGAGCAAATAATCCCTCTGGATGACCAGGACTTCGCGGAATTCTAGCAGAAGGAATATATGGGACGAGGATATTTCCTCGTCCCATACCTTTGTATTTAGTGGTTTGATCGCCAAATACGTATTGCTTCCAACTTAAGGGCGAATCTTGTATTCGCCCGTTCAGAAGGTCGATCACAAGGATCGCCCCTACGGAAGAATAGGTGTGAATTTAGCGATTGAACCATTTAGTTAGCAAGCCACAAATCGCTTGCCATCGGCAGACATTCCGCAGATGATGGCCTTTCCGCCAATAACATCATCGCTGTAGCCTTCGGGACCTGCCGCGCCGTGTTGTAGCTGCACCCATCCCTCGACAGTCCCAAACGCACCTTTTGCGCGTGCTCCGAACCAACCTTCCTGATCCAGCAGATCCAGATCGAAGCGCTCCTGATCGCCAGAAACAGCCATGACCGCGCCCATGCGCGCCGCATCAGTTTTCCTTTGTGTCTCCGCTGTCACGTGCCAGTGGTTTGCCATATCCCTGTGGTAATCCTCCGGGATTCCAGCGTTGTATGGGGTATCGAACTGATCTGTCTGACTGAGAGTAATGCCAGCAGGCGACCGGAGATAAACATCCAGTGTAGCATCCTCACGTGTGGAGACTATTCTTCCACTGGACTCGTCCAGTTCCATTTCCTCAAAGGCGTGAAGCATCCATTGGAACACGGCATCCGCCGGAGCCTCCAGATCATCTACCAGCAAAAAGAGACCCGGACGCAGGAAAAGAATACGTCGATGGAAACGGCGCAGCTTCCCCATATATGCCGCTGTAGCATCTCCTGCCACGTAAGTCAACCCCGGCTGATCCTCAAACGCCATGATTCGGCCATTCGCCTTCGCATCCCGGATGACCTGGCCTTCCCCGTTGACCAATACACAGTTATTGGCTTTAGTGGCTCGTGTCCATTCTGCATGATGCCGCATTCCGTATGTGGGTCCGTAATACCCGGATGGGATAGCCAGCGCTTTGCCGCCTTTCATTATAGCGAAGGAATTCTGATCCGCATGGCTGTGGGATACGCTTCCGTAGGGACTGCTCTTGAATAGAAGGAATGTGTCCTCGTCCGGCTTACTCATATCGCTGTGCAAGCCTGCCCATCCTACTGATCGGAAAGCGCGAGAATTCGGCAGATCCGTTGGTGGTTTTGCCTCAGCGTCATCCTCGAACATCAGTGATAGATCACCATAGCCACCACTCCATCCTTTGATCTGGCTGACCCACCAGCCCATGTGTGGATCGCTGAACCGATGAGCATGGTACCATAATAATGACGCGTATCCACTGCCACCGCGCGCACCGGGTCCGCCTTTCTCAGCGCCATCGCCGAAGGGTCGGATCTCTCCCCGCAAAGCAGTGCAGTAGAAGAAGAAATACCGCACGTTGTTAAAAAATGGGCGCTTCCAGAGGTCGAAGTCCGCCGTCATCCGCAGGGCTTCAAAGGCGGGTATATAGAACTCGTTATACCATAGTCCGTATGGCGTGCCTTCCGCCCATCCTCCTTCGTATCCGCCCCAGTGCGGATAAAACGTTGTCAGCGCCTTCAGAGAGTAATCAAGCCATGTTTTTGCGCCCTCTGACTCCCCTGCCATCACAACGGCCATTTCCGAAAGATATGCGATCAGTCTTCCATTATGACTTGAACCAGGGGTGGTCAAAAAATTCTGGCGTTCCAGACGACGATATGTCTGCCATGCGCGCTCTTCACACATCTTAAACACCTTAGCCCGCTCCTCATCGCTGAGCGCATAATAGAGCCAGTCATAGGCGCGGTGCGCGCAGCGAGACATACTGAGTCCTGGTTCGTCTCCCCATCTGGCGCTTACGGAGGTTACATCGGCGTCATCCGTGGGCCAGTCAGTCACCTCCAGAAGTATTCGTTTAGCCGCCTCGGCGTATTTGGCCTCCTCAGTCATAAGAAATGCCAGAGAAAGGCTCATCAACGCGCTGTTGATATAGCGTCTGAAGTCACCAAAGTAGCGGCTGTATTCCAGACGTACTCGTTTGGGATCTTCCAGCAAGTGGTAGTTCGGATACTTGGGCGCTGGCTTGTCCAGTGCCCGTTCGGCTGCTCGCAGGCAGCTTCCCCATGAGCGGCTGCGGGTGGTCTTCAGCGTTTTACGAATAGCAGGCAGATCCTGCTTCATGTAAAGCAATCGGGAATGCTCCTTTGGAACCCGGGATAGTAAGATTTCAGGCTCCACCCAGGGGAGTTCAGGCGCTCCATCTGCAATAGTAAAAGACAGTTTTCCTCGACGCGCGCCGTCATTTCCCTGCGCGTCCAACGCCACTACATCCCACGTATAGTTCCCCGGATCCAGTACCTGATCCGGCAGATGCGCCGGGTCGCTTCCTATGGCCTTTTCATAGACCAGCGCGCCGCTTCTGTCTCGGATTTCGACACGATAGCCGAACGCTCCTTCAGCAGGCAGCCATGCAAGCCCCGGCGGAGAGATCCTGACCAGTGTCCCATCATCCGGGCGTGGAAATAGCATCGTATCTCTGTTTTTCTCAGTCAAAAATTTCATTTTTCTCCTCCGCGTTCGTCCAAAATAGAGACCTCCAGGACCCGACTGGCGCTATTCAAAGCCGCTGGTGAGCGGATTCCAGACATCCTCAATGTTGATACCCAATTCTGAGCACAGGCGATTCATATTGTATGGAGCGTCAAGTGAGCGATGCACGTCACTTCCCAGCCAAAAGCGCACCTGTCGCTCTCTCAATGCTTCTATTACAGGCAGATATTCCTGCAGGAAAATAGGCTGATCCAGATTCTTAGCGTCGGAACCCCAGTTAATTTCTATACAGATGTCCAGCGAAGCCATTTCATTCGCAAAATCGTCCAGCCTGTCTGGTCCTATGATATTCAATCCCCGCGCCGGAGTGATCCCCTGCCTGTGAGACCAAAAACTGTGATTAAATGGATGAAACAGCACACCAGTAAGAGCGTGTTGGTGCGCCACCCGGCTGAGTTTTGACGCCGCACGTAGTAAGAAATCCCCCCAGGGTTCAGAAGATTCTGTCTTGGAGATATGGCATCCGATGAAATCCAGGCCATCCAGAAAATCAGGACGTATGTCAGGAAAATCCCCGTGGTATACTTCCAGCCCAAGAAGTATTTGTATATCCCTGATTGATCCCTGATGACGAACCTGCCTGCAAAACTCACGAAAGCCAGCCAGGCCGTTGTGGTACCAGCGCGGGAACCCTCTTCTCTCCAGATAAGCAGCGTATTCCTCATCAGATTTCAGATACAGTTCGTAGTGGTCGAGTAGTCCAAGCGCTTCACACCCCTGTCGGATCAGCCCGTCGATCCATGTATCCATTGGCGCGGAGCGTTCAATACCCGCATGAACATGCAAGTCAATGTGATCCAGATTCACCGTTCTATTCCTTCCTCTCGCTTTGCGAAGATAAGTTCTCATGGGATTATAAGATAAGGAGGAGGAAAAATCAATGATAGAAGCGCATATAGGAGGGCTTTTCAACTCTACGAGTTTGGTGGTGTAGTGAACGCCGGTTGAGTAGACCTATAATGTCAATCTCCATTTACGAAACCCAGCGTAGCCAATTGAGTATGCCCGTTCACTTGGTTTCGATACGGGCTTCGTCCTACTCAACCGGCGTTCACTACACCATCAAAACAGAGAATTGAAAAGCTGCTTCGTTTCATGATTGACAGGTTATCAATAGTCTGATAAGATATGCTCCACAAGCGTAGCTTGACTTTGTCACATTAGATTGCGTCCATTCGTAGCCCAACTTTCTAAGTTGGCATCCTGGGAATCCGGTGTTAGAAACCAAGATAGAATCTTGGGCTACAGGCAAATGTGACAGAGGCAAGGTAGTATAATCAGAAGAGGCTCTCTATCGTAAGAGAGCGAAGCAGTGCATATAAATACAAGGTAATAAATCCAGAAACGGGGGAAGAAATGGCTTCAAAATCAAAGATCGCTATGGTTGCAGGTAGTGCGAGTCATGGAAGTGGCGCTCATGAGCATCCCGGAGGATGTTTACTGTTTGCAGATTTGCTAAACAAGCATGTGGACGGTGTTGAGGCTGTAGTCCATCTCGGATGGCCGGAAGACCCGGACGCTTTCGAGAATGTTGCGGCCATCGCAATCTATTCCGACGGCGGCGGTAGTCATCCAATTATCCCTCACCTTGACCAGGTGGCGGGTCTCATAAAGCAGGGCGTCGGGCTTGCGCTCCTGCATTATGCCGTGGAAGTAGCCGCAGGCGAGCCGGGAGATTCCTTCCTGGATTGGGTTGGCGGCTACTTCGAGATGCACTGGTCGGTCAACCCTCACTGGGTGGCGGAATTCACATCATACCCTGAACATCCCATTACGCGTGGCGTGAAACCATTTTCTATGGAGGATGAATGGTATTACCACATGCGTTTTCGTGAGAATATGGCGGGAGTAACGCCTGTGTTGAGCGCGATCGCGCCGGAATCTACAATGACAAGACCAGATGGCCCTCACAGCGGCAACCCGGATGTGCGTAAGGCTGTGGCGAACAAAGAGCCGCAGCATCTTGGTTGGTGTGTTGAGCGCGAGGACGGCGGGCGCGGCTTCGGGTTCACCGGCGGCCATTACCACAATGAATGGGGACACGATGATCTGCGAAAGTTCATACTTAACGCTCTTGTCTGGACGGCAAAACAAGAAGTGCCAGAAGGCGGCATATCCACGCCGACTCCCACACAGGAAGAACTCGACTCTTATTTGAAGTAGATTCAGAGATATGTTTGTTGACGGGGTTGGAAAACCCCGCCTATCGTCTTGTGAACGATATTATTGTACCCCCGCCTGTCAGCCATTCGGCCTACCTCTTATACCGTTTATACCGTGGTCAACGGATTTTCCACATTGACAACCCTATACAATAGAGGTACATTATGTTCCGGGATTAGCTTGATAAGGAGGTAAAACTTATGGATGTAGCAACTGAATACCGATACAACCGTTTGACCTGGGAAGAGATGAACGAAGCTATCGCAATGCAGAAAGTAGTCATTCTGCCAACAGGATCTACCGAACAACATGGCCGTCATCTACCGCTTGATGTTGATGTCTTTTTGACTGAATCAGTCTGTATGGAACTAGGTCGTCAGGCAGCAAACCGGGTGTTGGTGCTGCCGACCATATCCTATGGGCTGAATATGCATCATATTGACTTCCCCGGTACTATCCACATTGAACCTGAGACTTTTATCGCTTTTTGTCTCAATATTACCAAGAGTGTGGCATATCATGGCTTCAAGAAAATGCTGATCGTAAACGGTCATGGATCTAACGGGCCGCTGGTTAATCTGGTAGCCCGAAAAACCGTTCTGGCTACTGAATCTCTCTGCGGCGCTACGAGCTATTTCCCTATGGCTATGGAGGCTTTCAGTAAGGTGAGAGATACGAAAGTGATAGCCCACTCCGACGAGTTTGAGACATCGCTCTATCTGTATCTGGCTCCGGAGCGTGTGCGCATGGATAAAGCTGTCCCGGGTAACGATGTGATGGGTAAATATGTGAGTTCCGACAGCACATCCAATTATCCTGTCCGCTTCAATGACTTCTGGGGACGATGGACGAAGTCAGGAGTTCATGGCGATCCTACTACTGCAACAGCGGAGAAAGGTAAGATCATCTTTGAGGCTGCTGTGTCAGGACTCATTAAAGTGGTGGACGAATGGAAAGACTGGCCTATCGCTGAAAGATCAGATCAACATACCGGGCCGGTTCAATCCAATATCCGATGGTGAGGAAGCCGGAGAGGAATTGTACCAATTTCATAATATGATTGTGCATTAGTTTTCAGGCCAATTGTATTCTTGATCACCCCCATCCTAGCCTTCCCCCATCAAGGGGGAAGGGATTTCGGGCTTGACGGAGAATACCCGTTTTATCAGTCAGAAAGCGGTAATATAGAGAACCATTAGTTCCTTCCCCCTTGATGGGGGAAGGCTAGGATGGGGGTGATCTGAAGGGGCTGAATTTGCCAATAATATTTCTCCATTCCAACCGTAATGCACATTAATAAAATGAAAATGGTATTATATATTGCAAGGAGAGACGACTATGAAGATAAGAGAAATCCGGGCTGTGGGTCTGCATGGCGCAACCCCAGAGGGAGGATGGAGTGACGAACTGGAGTCTGATGACTGCGTGCATACACTAATCATCATCACCACCGACGAGGGGTTGACGGGATTGGGCAGTGCTTTCACCAACGATGGTCTTGTTAAAAGCTCGTTGGCTGTGCTGGAACCGCTCTACCGGGGAGAAAACGCACTGGAGCCGGAGCGGGTTAGCGAGAAGCTGCGTCAGAATATGTTCTGGCTCGGCAGGGGCGGCTCCATCACCCATACCATCAGCGGAATAGATATCGCCCTCTGGGATCTGCTGGGGAAGGCGACCGGTCAACCTGTCGGACGTCTGTTGGGTGGGCGTTACAGAGATCGAGTGAAGCCCTACGCATCGCTTTTGATGACAGAACCTGCGCCGCTGGCTGATAAGCTGCTGAAGCTGAAAGAGCAAGGGTTCCGGGCATTTAAGATCGGATGGGGACCCTTCGGACGGCAGAACGACGCGCTGGATGAAGCCATAGTTAGCGCAGCGCGAGAGGCTGTTGGGCCTGATGTGCTCTTGATGGTGGATGCCGGCGGCAGTGATGCCTTCTGGAAACAGGGATACAAGTGGGCACTGCAAACCGCACAAATGCTGGCAGATTATGATGTATTCTGGTTCGAGGAGCCGCTGAAACCCGACGCTCTGCGTGACTATGTTCTGCTGCGCCAGATGTCGCCAGTTTATATCGCCGGCGGAGAACCGTTCACTCGCCGCCAGTCCTACCAAGCCTGGTTGCAGGAAGGCGCTTTCGATATCGTGCAGCCGGATGTAACAAAGGTGGGCGGGATCACCGAATCCCGACGAATCGCCTGGATGGCTCAAGCAAACGGAGTCCGCTTCATACCACACGGCTGGAATACGGCCATCGGTCTGGCTGCGGATCTGCAACTGGCTTCTGCCTTTCACGATACCGATCTGGTGGAATATATAACCGGCTCACCTTACGTGGATGAAATCACCATCGGTGGGTGGAAATTGGACGCGGATGGCATGTTGCCCATCCCCGATGCGCCGGGTTTGGGTGTGACTCTGGACATGGAAGCCGTTGCCAGATATGCCTCTGGGGAATTACCACAAGTCTAGGCAAAAAAGGAGACAATTATGATCATTGACGCGCACATACATCTATGGAATCGTCTCCACGGAGATGATCTCGGAATCGACCGGGAGGCGTTGAGTTGGGGACGAGCAAGGCAAGGTAATCGTGTCTACTATGCCGCACCGCCTGCATTTGAGGACAGTCTCAGCACCTACGAGCGGGCTATCGCCCACATGGATTGCCTGGGAATCGACCGGGCTGTGGTGCTGCAAGAGTTCATGGACGGCAAGCAGGATGATTACCTGGCTGAAGTACGCCGCCTCTCACCCGAAAGATTCTCATGTATGGCGCTATTTGATCGCCACTATTATGACGACCCCATGAGCGCTTTTGAGACCGCGATTGAGGGGAAGAAGCTGCAAGGCTTTCTCGTCAAGACGCCCGATCCCTTCCCGAAGATCGCCACATCCAAACTTGAACCTATATGGCGCGCTTGTGCTGAACGCGGACTGCCAATAGCGGTCAAAAATGGCGCGCCTGATGAGATCCGCCGCCTGATTAAGCTTGTGCCAGACCTCAAAATCATCCTCTCCCACTTCGCTGGCTTATCCGGCCCAAAGGAGGATTACGAAGCACGCATCAGGATCGCTGCCGATTCGCCCAATGCCTATATCGACAGCGGCGGATTCACCTTCCGTCAACGCTACCCTTTCCTCCAGGTACAGGAGAGCCTTCAAGCGGCAGTGGAGGCCGTCGGTGCTGGGAAAATCGCCTGGGGTTCGGATTATCCACGTCCCGGTCTAGTTGTTGACGCCAGCTACAAACAGCAATTGGAATTCATTACCGTCGAGTGCGATTTTTTGAGCAAGGAACAACGGCAGCAAATCCTGGGCGGCACGGCTCTCCAGCTTTACAAATGGGATAGCGATGTCTGAAACTTTGGTCAGATTCTGGTGTTTGTATATCTGAAGCGTGAGTTTTTTCAGACACAAAACCCCGGCCGAGATGAAATGGGAGGAGCTATGATGAAGTTCTGTTGTATAGTCATGTTGGTATTGGTGCTATTTTCGGCATGCGGAGAAGAGAGCTTAGTGAACGATGATGGGCAGGACAGCGAAGAGCAGATCGCTGAAGAGAATGATCAGGAAAATCAAGACCCAGCCGATGAAGGTAACGGTCAAGGTGTTCAGGATCCGACCACCGTAGAGATGAACGCCGTGTTGACGGATAGGCTGAAGCTGGGATACGAAACGGAAGACCTGGAGCTTTATATGTCTTCCTTCTGGGAAAATGGCTATTTCTACTGGTCTGATATGGCAACTGACAACAATGTTGGTGATGATGTGGTTTTCGAAGATTGGGAGATGGAGAGAGATAGCGCAATCAGAGTTTTCGCTGATTATCGAAACATAGAGCTTGAGATGTCAGAACCACCCGAAGTCAATATCCTGAACGAAGGCGGGACAAAGGCAGAAGTTCGGAATCACTACCAGATACAGCTGTACGTTCCCGAAGGAACATCGCTGCCAGGCGGTTACGAGGCTTTCTATGCTGAAGGTGACAATATTTTCATCTTCGATTTTGGAGAGAATGAAAGTGGACAGCGAGAGTGGCGGATCACTGAATGGCGGCAGAATGAGTATAGCATAGAAGAGATCAAGGCAGCCCGGGACTTAGACAACCTTGGTGCCACCTGGGGAGCATTAAGACTATAAATAGCTTTCCCATTTCAGGCATCTGATAAACTCTATATGCTACTCTGTCATTTCCCCATCCATGAGCGGCCATGATATAATACTCAGGCTGGTGGTCGCTGACAGAACCCCAATATAAGAATATAGGAAATGGCAACTATGGAAATACAGATTCCGAAAACTATGGAATCCACTAGTGCCGTTGGTGATATGGGCAAAAATTGAACCCACATTCCATTCATTTGGAGGAAATCCGAATGGTGTTGCGCTGCATAAAAATATTATTGATTGTGATAATCACCTGTTTCCTGAGCATAGAATCTTATGGATTTCTGACCTATCTGGATTTCAGGCATGCATACGGCAGTTCTAGTAACAAAGAGGAGTATGAGACAATGTCAAAGGATATGGTCGAGTGTCTTAGTATGGGAATCAATACTGACTTTACTCCAGATGGCTCTAATAGTGTAAAGATCGGCTATGAGCCTGGATTGCTTGATGCCGCAAAGGCTGCGGGATTCCTGAGTGTAAGGTTCTTTATCAATTATGTACCAGATCCAGAAAGATATGCCCAGATAGTGAAAGATGCAATAGACAGAGATCTGGCTGTTGTCATGTGTATGTGGGCCATCAACTCGGGCAAACCTGAATTTGAGGAACAGTGGAAAGCCCTTGCACAATATTACAAAGATTATCCTGACAATCTGGTTTTTGAGCTGTTTAATGAACCTTTGGGTTCAAAAGTGTCGGATAACAATGAAGTGATGGAGTGGTATAATGCTGCTATTCCTGCTATAAGGAGAATCAGCCCAACGCGCACAATAATCATTGGAAGCCCTGAGTGGAATCACGCGGAGATGATGAAATATCTAACTCCTGAGTATCTGACTTACAAGTTGGCCGATGGAACAGGCTTTGAGCAGGATAAAAACATAATAGGTGCTGTTCACTATTATCATCCACATAAATTCACTCATTTGTGGCTTCCACCCAATGGTGAGCTTCGAAGGTTGAGTGAATTTCCTGATTGGAAAGAAGAAGCTACCAGAAGATTGGACATTGCAGCCGAATGGTCCAAAACATCTCAAAAACCTGTCATTATGACCGAGTGGGGAGTCCAGACAGCACCTAATGAACGTTCTGACCTCCTTGAATACATAATCTTTATGGCTGATGAAATGGCAAAGAGAAATATCGGCTCTATCTATTATTGCGGTATGTTCAGTAATGAGTGGGGCTTTTCCATCTTCGATTCTGAATGGGGATGGGATCAGGATATCCTGGATATCCTTACGGGAGTGAAGGCTCTAGCTCCGCCGCCCACCAGTCAGCTAATCAATTCTGAGTTCAATGGAATCGACAGATGGGTTGTATCCAGCGATTCGCAGGTATGGATTAGCAACAATGCCGATCTGAGCGGAAAACGAGCATTAGGAGTAAGGCTTACTGATACCGTATCCAACACATTTATCTACCAGGAAACAGACTATAATTTCAGCACTCGCGGCAATAAGAGTCTCTTGCATTTGCGTAAGGGAAATACATATACATTGGCTTTTCTCGCAAAGGCCCAGCAACCCGGGGCGGTCGTAAAGGCACAACTTGAGAACGTAAAAGGTGAAGGCCCCGTATTCTGGACATCAAACCCGATTGTTGTAGGAACAGAAGCAAAGGAATATTCACTTGAATACGTCCACGCAGGTGATAATATACCGGATATGCGCCTGACAATAATGTTTGAAGGAAGCAATAACCTGATATTTTTTGATAGAGTTAGCTTAAAAAGCAACAGGAATGATTAGTTCTACCTTTAGTTAACGTCAGTTCGATATAAAGATCCATATAATACCGCTGTTTTGCGCCATTCGCGGAGAATTGTCATTCCAGCGAAGGCTGGAATCCAGTGGATGCAGATATGTATTACATATATATATCTACATGATAAACTGGTAAAATGACTGGATTCCAGCCTTCGCTGGAATGACAAGCATTCTTATATCGAACTCACGTTTAGTTACTCATATTTCTCCATCCATAAGCGGCCATCCATCATGATTGCGATTCGTTTTTTGCTCTCCGGCAGAGACAATCACCCATTGATCTTTGGGTGCTTTTACATCATAGGTTATCCGCTCCCCTGCTGGCCACTGGAATTGATGGGATAGTAATTCAGAATCTCCGTTAGATTCCGAGACTTCGCGCAATACCTTTTCTGCATCACCACTGTGGAAAAGACAGAGGATACTCAATTTCTGCCGGGAATGGACGGCGATGGAGAGATTCTCTTCGTGCCGATATACTGCCCAAAGATTATTTTCGGCTGCCGGAATCCAGCCATCCGGTACATGGACAGACCCAGCAGCGCACGCGAAATTCCTGTGAACTCCAGTGTTATTCCACTCTGTGAAATCATCTCCCGGCCCGGCGAGGTGAAAAACACCCGCAAGTTCCTGAGCCTGGTCGTTAAGCATCAGAGTAATGGGGAGCGCAACGATCATTGAGCGTTTCCCGCGATGGACTCCACCTGCACTGATCAGGTGACCAGTGCCTCCTGAATAAATCTCCGGGGAGGCTTTCGCGCCATGACCTATTCGGATAAAGTAAGCATCCGGTTTTTCTTCAGCCCATTGAGCGATCTCGTCAGGGAGACGGTAAGGCAGGAGACAGGCCCACAGGGCGTGGTGAAGCCCTGTTGTCAGTGTCAGATCAAGATTCGCTCCCTCTTTGAGGCTCATCCAGGTTTTCATGAGAGCGGTGTGATAGTCGCTGTTGAGAGAGGTTATATCTGCCTTGCGAAGCTGACGCCTGAAGGGCGCAAAACGCCGAAAAGATAGGCTGCCGACAGCGTATTCCCAATTTGCTCTGTCCAGTACCTTTCGCGCTGCGGCTTGCACGGCTTCCGAGCCAAACGCCTCCAAATTCATGAGCGCCGTCATTGTGTAACCCAAATATGGCATGGAATTGAATTCATAAAGCCCGGCTTCGCTCAATTCACCGAGGAATGAGAGCAGCCATTGCTCAAGACCATTTTTCACGTTGTTGTGTTTTGCCCTTCTAGCTCCATGAAGCGCCATCCAGCGATTCTTCAGATAGCGTGAGCCTTCGGTCATCAGCAGATGATTCTCTGTGTCGCGCACAAGTCTGAGCGTTCTCGGCACAGTGATTTTAGGGTCCCCGCCTTCCTTAGTGAGAAGTGTTGTCAGCAGATGCTCCTGAGTCTGCGGAAAGAGTATCCCCGGCTTATCGCCAAAGAGATAGAGAATTGCTGTGAGTGCAGCCAGGGTGAAATCATAATCTCCTGCCTTATTCAGCGCCCATGTGGAGCCACTCTTCCCACGAGGGATCTGATTCAGAAGGTAAGTATTTGTCTCCTCAATGTCCCGCTTCATCGCGAGTTTTGCCATGATGACTCTGGGAGCTTTTACCTTTCCTTCCTCCTGCCAATCCGGAAACTCCTGAGAAGCCCAATGCTGGAGTATTTCCTCCGTTAAGGCAGAGTGCTCACCCCACGATATTGTTCGCTCCTGAGGTATCTGTATTGGTCCTCGTTCCAGGGCAACGTGCCTGGGACGGGCTGCTCCCGCATAGCGACAGGCAAATTTAAGCCCTCTCCAAAGAGCAAAGACAACGAGATGAATGATGGCAATTATGATAAGTTTTTTCAATCCAATGAACTCCTCTGATGAATAGTATTCAGTTTTCAGTTTTCGGTTATCAGTAAATGCAATCAAAAAGCATGTTCTCCTGCAAAACCGACAACTGACAACCGATAACCGACAACTAATTCCTCTATATCTCGCTCAACTTGACCGGACGGTTTTCATCGCAGGATTTCTTTGCTGCGTAGCCCATCACCACCGCTGCGCGACCATCTATGCCTGTGACAGGTGGCGCGGTGTCCTGCTGTATGCATTCGATAAATGCCTTCAACTCGGCGATGTAGGACTCGGTGTATCGCTCCACGAAGAAGAACAAAGGCAGCGGAGCGTGTATCCCCTCAACATTGCTGATCACCGCTGAATCAGGAGCGTTGTTTGAAACTGATACCATTCCATCAGACCCAAAGACCTCGACGCGCTGATCATAACCGTAGACAGCTTTTCGGCTGTTATCAATCACCCCAAGCGCGCCGCTTGCGAAGCTGAGGGTTATGACTGCCGTGTCAATATCGCCTTCCGCGCCGATCCTGGGATCGACCATGACTCCGCCCTTAACGTAGATCTCCTCAACGTCACTGCCGATTATGAAGCGAGCCATATCAAAGTCGTGAATGGTCATATCCAGAAAAATGCCACCAGAAATCCTGACATACTCTATGGGCGGCGGCTCGGGATCACGGCTGGTGATGCGCAGGATATGGGGAGTGCCAACTTTGCCTGCGATTACTAATTCCCGTATGCGCCGGAAGTTGGGATCAAAGCGGCGGTTGAATCCAATTTGCAGCTTGACTCCCGCGCGTTCCACCACTTCCAGAGTATGGTCGATCTTATCAAGATCATAATGGATCGGCTTCTCGCAGAATATCTGCTTCCCGGCTATCGCTGCCTCTTCTATTATCTGGCAATGCGAATCGGTGCTGGAAGCGATAACCACAGCTTCGATAGCCTCATCATCCATAATCCGCCGATTATCCCCGAACGATACGGGAATATTAAAGTCGGCAGCCAGCTTATCGGCTTTCTCCTGGATGATGTCAGAGACGGCGACCAGATTGGCGTCCGGGATGCGATAAGCCAGGTGTTCGGCGTGCACACGACCGATCCGTCCTGCGCCGATAAGTCCTATGTTGATTTTTCGTGTCATAGCTCTCCCCTTTTGTCACAGGCTGGCAGCATGTGATACTCTTACAAGCTGGTAGCTTGTGGTACTCTTACAAGCTGGTAGCTTGTGGTACTCTTACAAGCTGGTAGCTTGTGGTACTCAAGTCGACTCCATCAATAGCTCTTCGACAGTTTTTCAATGTCCTCCCGCGCCTTATTGAGCCTCGTCATGGTCACCGGATAATGAATGGCGCTGAGCGCGAAGAAAATGAATGGGAAGGTATAGTTTCCAGTCAGAAAATACAGTACCAGCCCATAGACAGCACACACTTCGCCCATAGCTGCCATGACAATCGCCCCCATTCGCACATTGGCGATCGCCGCTCTTAAGCCGCTCTCTTCGCCGCCGACAGCGCGAGACTTCTCCGTCAGCTTTTCGGTTCCCATCAACTGCCTTCCCACTAACACGGCAGCCGGAAACATAGGTACAGCCGCTGCCAGCAACGCGAAGAATATAGTCTGGTAAGTCTCTTCCCAAAGCGGCGGGATAGATGGAATGCGGAAATATACCAGTATAGCATATATGAATACCGATCCGTAAATGGCTCTGATTATAAGCTTGATGGCTGTAAAATCCTTTTCCCACTGATTCATTGTCATTCCTTCCTGGAGATGTGAAGCTCGAAAATTATATTACTTCCCATGATATTTTACCCTCAAAACCTCAGAATGGCAACTATAAATTATGGTATTCAGCACAGACACCCAACGATAGAGTGGTCATTTTTGTTGATTTACAGAGAAAAGTGTGTTAAGATTAGGAACGAGGACTTTGAAACTGGCAAATCATGGATATTGAAAATTTAATCGGGTGATAAAGGTTCGTGCTAAAGAAGGCACCCCAATCGCTGTCATTCTTCGCTTCGCTCAGAATGACAAAAGTGCTACCCAATTAATTATTCCAACTTCATAAGTTCTCAAGAATTTGAGTTTTGCCGCTGGTCCTCAAAAAAAACTAAGGGAAGGAGGGTAGTTCATGAAAAGATATGTTTCATTTTGCTTGCTGTTTATGGTATTGTTTGCAGCGCCTTGCTTTGCCGAAAAGATGGGACAGATAGCAATTTTTACGGAATCTGTAGGGTGGACTAACGTAGGGGCGGCAAATACCGCAGCCCAGATAATACTTGATGGGGTCACCATTACCAACGACATTCAGAAACTGAGTGACGGAGACATCGGAACGTTTGCAGAAGCGAATACAGATGATGGTGAGCTTGACGTCATTATCTTGTTTGGGTATTTCCCCCCAAGCCTCTACACACCAGGGAATGGTCAACCGGATAATTCTGTTGGCGAGTTATTCCTTGAGGGCGGGAATATGTTTCTGAATACCTCCGATTACATATTCTATGTAAGCTCGACTAACAATGCAGCGGATGGTCTGATGAACATGACGGATAGTAATCTCGACTGTTGGACAGCTGATACTATGAACACTCCTACTGCGGATGGTGAGACATATACTCCCAGCTATGACGGGCATATTGGTAAGAGGAGCTTCAGGATAGCCCAGGTAGAGGCCGATGCAGATTGGGAACTGGAAGTCGTCTTCGGTAGTAATGGGGATCAGGCCGACCCAGCCATTATCCGCAACCTCACTTACGACGGTCGTGTTGGTGTTGTCCTACAGGTCGATAATAACGCCGTACCCAGAGGTGAAGTCCTTACCGAAATACTTAACGACTGGCTACCTACAGTAGCGAGCGCAAAGTCAGTTGAGCCAGTAGATAAGCTGTCGGTAACCTGGGGTGAGGTCAAACGCAGTTTCTAAGCTCATTGTGGAATTTGGTCCGCAATGAATGGTTAGTATAATCAAGTTACTAATTTTAAGGAGGTAGAAATGTTTAAGAAGCTCTTGATTTCTGTTGTCTTTGTGGCGTTGGTATTTTCCAGCTTGAGTTTGGCGCAGATAGACAAGGTCGCCATTTTTAACGAATCTGTGGGTTGGACAGACGTAGCGACCGCAGCCGCGGCTACGGATATTATCCTGAGCAGCGTTACGAAGGTAAATGACATTACGGTCTATAACGATGCTGACATGGCAACATTTGCCGTTGCAAACACGGATGATGGCAACGTTGATATCATTATCCTGTTTGGATATGTCCCCGTGAGCCTTTACGCACCTGGCAATGCTGAACCGGATGGCTCCCCTTTCGAGTTGTTCCTGGAAGGTGGGGACATAATTATGAACACCTCCGATTACATATTCTATGTAAGCTCGACTAACAATGCAGCGGATGGTCTGATGAACATGACGGATAGTAGTCTCGACTGCTGGACAGCTGATGTTATGAACACTCCCACTGCGGATGGTGCGACATTTACTCCCAGCTATGCCGGGCATATTGGTAAGAGGAGCCTCAGGACAGACCAGATAGAGGCCGATGCAGATTGGGAACTGGAAGTAGTCTTCGGTAGTGATGGTGGGACTCAGGCCGACCCGGCCATTATCCGCAACCTCACTTACGGCGGTCGTGTATGTGTTGTCTTACAGGTCGATGATAACACCATGCCCAAAGGTGAAGTTATTTCCGAGATAATCGAGAACTACCTCGCCGGAATTATTACTGCAGTAGAGCCTACGGCCAAACTGGCTGTGACCTGGGGCGGAATCAAGTAATTCCGGTCCTGTGTCATGTGTCATGTGTCAAGATCAAGTTATTTGCCCGTATCGTTTTCATGGCGATACGGGCTTTTTTGTCGTCTAGAAAATTATAAATTCTGGTGGGTGAGACATCCTGTTCAACAGGGCAGGCAAGATGCCTGCGCTCCCAGGGCTTCGCGAAGCTTTGTTCTGCCACTGGATCTGTTGTGAGTCTTGCCGGCAGATTTACTACGCAGGAATTTACCGGGGATTTTTGACCTCGCCCCACGTAGCAGTTAGTTTGCCATCAGGCTCAACAGCGGAAGAATCCAGCCCCACCACTACAGCGACCCAATTCTCAATTAATTCAGCGCAGGACAGGCCTCTATCGTCCAGCCAGCCAGGAGGACCGCTGCCGGCCGACTGGTTTACGAAAGCAACATAGCCACCTGTTTCGGTGTTATGGATGACAATCGGATCGGCAGCATTATCATTCATCTCGCCGATGGCTAATATCACCGCTACTTCCCATGGGTCTACTACTGCACTGATGGAAATGGGTCTATAGGATATACATGAGTTTCCGAGACTGGGGATATACTGCAATCCATCGTCGGTCACCTCCATCGGAGTGTTATCAGCGCTGAAAATAATCCCTGACGAAAGATTCAAGATATTGGCAGCCCCGCTAGGACCGTTCTCAGTTTTCCGTCCCCCACCTTCGTATGAAACATATCCGAACCAGTCGCCGACGTTTATAATCATGTTACCGCCGCCAAGCCATTCTTCGATGACAGAACCATCTGGCTCCAGATTCGGAAATGGGTAAAGAGTACTGGGCACACATCCATTAAGCCAGATGATATCGAATTTATCATCATTTGTGCGCGCCTCAGCCCATGCTGCAAGTTCGTCCAGCGCATCGTCGTCGAACTGCTGGACGTCCTCAAACAGCGCACCTGTAGCATTGATTATCGTATCCACATCCTCTTGCATAGCGTCAGCAATATACCAGCCATCCACGTTCGGGTTGCCAACATAGAATGCTATGTCAGATGCGTGAGCATATACGCAGAAGACCAGCGTGAGCGAGAATATTATAAACAGTATTTTCATTGTATCTGTCCTCCTAATACCATTTCCATTTTATTACTGTGCATTGCTGGTGAATTCACCCCGCTTGATCACCCGCATCCTAACCTTCCCCCGTCAAGGTGGAAGGAACCAGCGATTCTCCCGAACACTATTTTCTTAATGACAGATGGATACTTCCATCGAGGCCAAAATCCCTTCACCCTTGACGGGGGAAGGTTAGGATGGGGGTGATCAAGGAAACCGTTGTTGAGCATAAGAAGCAATGCACAATGATATTATAGAATTGGTATAACTTAATCATCAATGGCAAAAGTCAAGCTGTATTGCCGGTAAGTTCATCAAAGCAATAGTGGAGCAAATTAGCAAAGCTTTGCTCCACTATGCTAACAGCTTTTTAGGTTACTTCTATCAAGTCCGGACTAGCGCTTGAGCGTGCCCCAGGTGGTTGTGAGTTTTGCCTGCGGCTCTACTGCTGTTTCGCCGCCTCTATCATAAACCATCCAATCGTCGAATGAGATCTTAGAGTGCCCACCATCGGTACCAGCGCCGCCGTTCAGACCAGCCCAGGTGGTGGGAGTTCTCACCGGCGAACCGTAAGTGGCGTAATCTGTTTCTTTCATCCAACCTGCCGGCTCATCCGACAGATCACCGACCCATACATTACCGTTCAGGCTGCTGGCAGCTAAGTCAATCTCCGCTCTCATCCAGAACCATGAGCCAGTTTCGCCTGCGTCGAAATCGGTAGCCGGATTGTGCCAGCCGCGATTGTCATTCAGAAACTGATAATTTCCAACGGTCAGGCTATTGTGTATGAGGGTCGTGTATCCACCATAATTGCCACCTGAGTCAAGCCAGAAACCGAGACCTGCGCGGGAACGGTCATGATCTTCCCACTCATCAAAGCGGATTCTTACCAGTTGACCACAAAAATCTAAGTTTACACCCAGATCAACGGCACAATACGTTGGGTCACCAGACATGGGTTCGGTCTGTTTCAATACCCCCCCCGTTTCAGACCACTGCGGCGGTCCGGCTCCGTTGCCGCTGTCAGGGGTCAGGTAGGCTGCGTTTAGTGAGCCATCGTCAAAGTTATCCTGCCACAGGTTGGCTGCCAGCAACATTGGCGCGATTCCGAACATCAACGCGATAGCTGTTAATACTGTAAATACTTTCATTGAATCTCTCCTCATTGTTTTCTGTTTTTTGATGATACATGAAAACTAACTGTAAATGCAGCAATTATTTCTTGGTTGCACCCCAGGTAATCGCAAGTTTGCCTCTGGGAGCGACTGCAAAGCCCGCTTCTCCACCGGCGTCATAGACAGTCCAATCGTCGAATGAGATCATAGAGTGCCCACCATCGGTACCAGCGCCGCCGTTCAGACCGACCCACCCGGTGGGAGTTCTCACCGGAGAACCGTAAGTGGTATAGTCTGTTTCGTTCATCCAATCATCTGGCTCGTCCACCAAATCACCGACCCAGACCTTGCCAACCATGCTTTGGGCATCGAGATCGATCTCCGCTCTCATCCAGAACCACGAGCCAATTCCGCCTGCGTCAAAACTGACGGCTGTGCCATGCCAGCCGCGATTGTCATTTAGAAACTGATAGTTTCCAGCGGCCAGACTGTTGTGTATAACAGTTGTATATCCACCATAGTTACCGGCTGAGTCAAGCCAGAAACCAACGCCAGCACGGGAGCGGTCATGATCTTGCCACTCGTCAAAGCGAATCCTTACCAGTTGACCACAGAAGTTTATGTCCTCAGCCAACTCGACCGCACAATACGTCGGGTCGCCCGGCATGGGCTGAAGCTGTTTTATCACGCCACCCTCTTCAACCCACTCAGGCGCTCCGGCTCCGTTTCCACTGTTAGGGGTTTCGTAGGCAGCGTTTATTGAATTATCGTCAAAATCATCCTGCCACAGGTTGGCGGCAAGCAACGTTGACGAGAACCCAAACGCCAGCATTACAGCAACTAAAATACTCTTATTTATATTCATGTTTATTACCTTCTATCTGCAAAAGATCCAATTAGCGAGGGCTAGACAATCCCTCAAATACTGCGAGATTTCGCAACACCTCACTTCCGGGACATCCCGGCCTGCCTACCTCTCCATTCTCGTGTACCACCTCCCATCTCATTACCTCTATGTCACAGATTGATCTCTCCACATCATTGGTTGTCACCACCTCCTTGATGTGAGCCATTCCCAAGCCTACTGCAAAAAATGATACGATTATACACGAGAGCTATCTTTTGGTAATGTTGTCATCAACGCGCGAATATGCCTATTTTACATCTTTTCATATACAGTGTCAACAGAAATATCTGGACGGAGATTTAAGTCCTTGAAATGGCCAGGGGATTCTGATAATCTTATATTGCATTTTAACCTGGCTTTGTCACATTTTATTTTGAGGATGATTCTTATGGACAAAAATAGTATTGCGGCATACGATTTGCCAGACCGTGTGGCATCATACGACGTGGATATGGAGGTGATGCACCCCAACCGCTCGAAGATGGTAGACATCGCTTTGGAGGTTCTCCCGCTTGATTCTGACGCAGCTATCACTGCCCTTGAACTTGGCGCTGGAACGGGATTTTTCACCAGAAGATTTCTGGAGACATTCCCCAATTCGAGAGTAATATCCATTGATGGCGCTCAATCAATGGTGGAATTGGCTCGATTACGGCTTGGCCCGATGGCGGACAGAGTGGACTTCAGAATAACTGATTTTCGCCAGTTAAGTCAAATCATCTCCCATGCTGAGAAGGTTGATGTAGTCTTTTCGCTATACTCATTCCATCATCTGAGTGTTGAGGAGAAAGCGGATGTCATCAGGCAGTGCCTGGGATTTCTTCGTCCCGGTGGATGGTTTGTGAATGGTGATATAATCGTCTCCGAAAGCGAGGAGATAGAGAAGCGAATCCAGGAACTCCGGGTGGAGGGTATTGCCCAACGAGCTGGTAATTCGGATGAGCGGTTTCGTGATTCTGAATCAACGCGGAACTTTCTTGATAACCTTGAGCAGAAGGAAATTGATCAACCTGTCACTTTATCGAGGGATCTACAAATATTGAGGGATGTTGGCTTGAGGGATGTATCAGCGTTCTGGCTGGAATACAGGGAAGTCGTTTATGGTGGGAGAAAAAATGCCTGAAAGGTATGAGAGGATGACAGGAATCAGATCGGTCTGCTTTGATCTGGATGGCACTCTGTATGACTTCATAAAGGTAATGAAACATTCACTCAGGGTAACTCTGGCGGAGCTTGCCAGAAGAATCCCGGAATGTGGCGAAAAACTGACCATAGATAAGATGATCCAGATTAGAAATCATACCGCGCAGGAACTGAAGGGCAAAACCACCAATCTGGAGGAGGTCAGGCTGGAGAGCTTCAGAAGAACGCTGAACTACTGCGGCGCCAATGACGATGAATTCGCGGAGCAGTTGAACCAGTTGTATCTCAAGCACCGATTTGAGGATATGGTTCTCTTTGATGATGCCCTGCCAACTTTGGAAGGTCTCAAAGGAAGATACACTCTGAGCATTATATCAAACGGAAACAGCTATCCCAGAAAACTCGGGCTGGAGGACTATTTCCAGTTCATCATACTGGCCCAGGACGTTGGAATAGAGAAGCCAGACCCCGGCATCTTCCATCTTGCAATCGAAAGAGCCGGATGCCTGCCGGATGAATTCCTGTATGTGGGAGACTCACAGGAAAGCGATATACTTGGCGCAAGACGGGCAGGCATCAAGATCGTATGGTTCAACCGAACAAATGCGCAACTCCAGCCGAATATCCCCCCGCCTGATTACGAGATAAGCGCGTTGAGTATGCTGCTGAAGATCCTCTGACCAAAGCACATTCCCGATCAATGTTGATAGATGCTCAACGCACCACGATCATCTTCTTTATGGCGCTATAGCCACGAGTCTGGATATTGTAGAAATATAATCCACTGGCTACTGGTTCGCCTGCTTCGTTGCTGCCATCCCAGTATGCCGCCTGGTTCCTGCTTAGATATTCGCCGGGAACTCTTTCTCCCAACCACAGCGTTCGCACCAGAGCGCCTGCGGTGCTGTAGATCCGAATCTCAACGTCAGCAGTTTCCTCAAGCACAAACGGAATCCACGTTTCTGGATTGAACGGGTTAGGATAGTTTTGCAGCAACGCTGTTTGCAAAGCCCTTTGTCTGATCTCGCCGAAGGTAACAGGGAGCTTTCCTTTAGGCTGCACAGCGACAAAAGGGATATCCATAAGCCGGAAAAGAGCCTGTCCCAATTCCGCATTGTCGATATACTGCCCGCGCACTGGATCACTTTCATCTGCGTAATATAAGAATATATCAGATCCGAAGCCCTCGGCGAAGAATGGTAGCAGAGAATTCGTATGGCTGCCACTATTCCATTTCATCCCCGGCAGTTGCCCTGCGCCTTTGTTCTCAATTGGCTCCCAGTTAGCACCGGGTCCTGAGCCGGGACCAGTAAGATAGCCTGTCTCATGATCACCAGTGACAATGAGGATAGTCTCATCCCAGCTACTATTCATATTGACCCAATCAACCACAGCTTCAACACTATTGTTGAAATCGATCTCCTCCTCGATCATCCTCATAGAGGAGTTATCATGGCTTGCCCAATCAATTGCACCACCCTCGATCATGAGGAACAGACCGTCAGGATCATTATCCAGCACATTCAGCGCCGCTTTAGTCATCTCTTCAAGAGTTGGCACATTTGTGTTAAAAGCGCTGGAACTGCGTTTCTGCTGCAAAGTTGTGTGTGTCTGAGGTATACCTATGACACGACTGGGGGTTGCGCCATTCATCATGTCCCTGAACTCTGAAGCCTCCTGAATAAGTGTCCAGCGGTCAGATATTCCATCCTCATCAATATCTTCCACTGAATTGTCAATCGTGCCGTCTCCGTTCAGATCGAAATCAACTGCACCGGCTACCAAGCCGTCCCATACCGCCTTGCCGCCAACGTATTGGTAGGTGCTATTTGCTGGCTTGCCATTATTATTGAACGTGGGATTTCCGCACCCCATAATAACATCGACTTTGCTGTCCAGAATCATTTCCCGAGCTATCTGTTCATAATTGTTGCGTGATGTGTTATGAGCAACGAAGCCCGCCGGCGTGGCATGCGCGAATTCAACGCTGCTGATTATACCAGTAGCTTTGCCCAGTTCTTTCGCTCGCTCAGTCGCGTTCTTTATTGGCTGTCTGCTGGGATCCATGCCAATGGCCCCGCTGTAAGTTTTGACTCCGGTAGCCATTGTCGTCGCTGCCGCGGCGGAGTCAGTAGAACCGCTCTTTACATGATTAAAATTGCCCCATGCCTGTTCGGGATCATATCTACCGCCGGACATATACGTGCTCATGCCATACTGAATGCGAAACTGGTGGTAGATCTGGGCATCAGGCTTACCATGCTGATAAATGCTGGTGGCCTCAATATGGTAATAGCCACAACCATCGCTGATCATGACGATGATGTTTTTCGGACCCTCATCTGCGGACACCACGTTTGAAGCAAGAATTAGCAGGGCGACAATAGCAAAGATCAAAGTGTTCCTGAGATTCCTCATGGGCTAATTTCCTCCGTTGTAGTATTAAGGACGAATATGTTAGCAGTTCCTCCCTCTCACGTTGAGACCGTTGCATGAGGGAGCTAGAGATGATAATAATTTGAGATAGCCAAGAGCACAAAAAAGCTACCAACGCATGAAGATAACAGATTTTGAGTGGAATAGCAAGGGAATTCCACAGACTTCAGGCACAATGTGTTCTTCCAGAGACATCCAATTTGTGATATAATGACTGCATGGCAATCAACGCAGTGGATAACACCCAATATCATAAGAGCCAAATTCATTATGAAGAAAGGATGTTGCTGATATGAAGATCACTAACATAAAAATTTACATTGTCGAAGTTCCGCCTCCACGCAGAGGCGGGGGAAAATGGATATTTTTAAAGCTGATAACGGACGAAGGCCTTGAAGGGGTTGGCGAATGCACGTATCACGGTCGATTGAGCCATGTGTACGTGGATTTGATCAAAGACCTGGGCGAGCGCTTCGTGATAGGCTTTGACCCATTCAGGATTGAGAAACTGTGGTCGAATATCTATGAGGGACAGGCTGTAAGGCATCCGGGAGCCATCAGCACACCTGTGCTAAGTGCTATTGAGATGGCGTGCTGGGATATTGTCGGCAAGGCGTTGAATCAGCCGATCTACAACCTGTTGGGCGGCGTGTTCAATGAAAAACTGAGGGCATACTCATATCTGTATGGATGGAGAATGGGAGATCCGCCTGGGAAAATTGCCGATATAGCTCTGGAATATGTTGAGAAAGGCTTCACTGCCGTGAAGCTTGATCCTGTCGCCAAGCCGCCCCATCGACTTGAGGTACTCAGGTACGCAGAAAATGTCATCAAGGCGATACGCGAAGCAGTGGGTGACAAATGCGATATACTCATCGGGACGCACGGGCAATTCGCCACCCACACTGCCATCAGATTTGCCCGGCGGATGGAAGATTATGATCCATTATGGTTCGAGGAGCCCGTCCCGCCGGAGAATATCAAGGAGATGGCGCGAGTTGCGCAATCCACCAGCATCCCTATAGCCACTGGCGAGCGACTGCTGACCAAGTTTGAGTTCGTCGATCTGCTGGAGCAGCAAGCAGCATCTATTCTGCAAATGGATTTATCCATTGTCGGCGGAATACTTGAGGCGAAGAAGATCGCCGGGATGGCTGAGGCGCACTACGCCCATATTGCCCCGCATATGTGGGGAGGCCCAATCGTTGGCGCGGCGAGTGTGCAACTCGACGTTTGTAGCCCCAACTTCCTCATACAGGAAGGGATCGAAACGTGGGAGGGCTTTCATGCAGAACTCCTGAAAGAGCCTATCAAGTGGGAAAAAGGCTACATTATACCGCCTACCTCACCAGGATTGGGTATTGAGCTGAATGAGGAAGTGTTAGCCAAACATGCCGTTATTGAGTCTCTCAGATGATGTGATTCAATGAAAGATGAGTGCCTCTTCGGATGTGGTAGCATATTTCAGTGTTGATTTTTAGCACTTCATTTGATATTCTTTGACGACTACTTACCTAATCGGAAAAGAATTACATGGGGGATTGAATATGGATATCACAGTTCTAATTCAGATATTGTTAGGTGGTACGGCATCTGCAATTGTCGCTCTAGTCACACTTCTTGCCGGATGGATAGCTCGCAAAAAGAAGCCTGAAAAAACATACAGCGAAAGGCTTTCTGAACTCACGGAAAGCCTGACAAAAGCATCAACCGAAGTCGATGAAATTCTCGGAGAACTTGCTACGGTAGCGCAGGAACGAGAAGAAACAATGCAGAAGCTTGAAACTGAAATAGCAAGTATGGAGCAACATGAACAGCAAACCAAACAGAGAATTGAAGCACTGGAGCAAGCTCCGACCGTTGCCAAACACTTTGAGGAACTTATCAAATCCGGCCAGAAGCGAAGTGCTTATCGGGACTATCTTCTCTTTGGGGCTGGTGTGATCGTAACTACGGTAGCTTCAATCCTTATTCAGGTAATCGCGAAATAGAGTTCAGTCCTGGAGCGCCGGATATTTTGCTCCTTGGACACTGGTGTCCTTTACTGGATGTGGCAGGTCACTGTAATGGTAACTGTCTCTCGCCATAATGATATTCCTGCCACAGAGCATCCAATTTGCCTTCGTGAGACTTGTCTCTCAACTCGTGGTATCTGGGCAGGAAGGGGATCTTTTTAGTGCGATAAATATTCACATAGCCCATGGCTTTATCTGCCTCTGAAACTTCGATTTTCGCGCAATCTGAGTTGCCGTAAACACCCTTCAATTCTGCATCATAGCCATGATCTCTCAAAAACTGCACGAACTCCTTTGCCTTACTTTCGAGTTCAGGAATTAAATCTTCTGCGGCGTCTGATCCCGGAGATGAAGAATCAGCGCCCTTTTTGGCTAATTCATCCGCTCGATCGTTCCATCGGTTTCCTGTGTGACTATCAACTTTGTGCCAGCGAATGTGGATTCCACAGTTGCGAATGAGTTCCGCATAGCCCTGTGTAATTTGCTGTCTGGCTTTCCATTCACCAGTTGCCCATTTTTCAACTCCCTTACAATCATAGAAGATGGAGACCGTTTTTACAGAGTTCTCCTGACACCACTGAATCGCTTTTCGGGCGGCAAAAAGCTCACCGGCGACATTGCGTGTGCCCTGCACAAATGCAGCAGGAACTGAGCCGAAGAGTTCTTCCATGACTTTGCCATTTTCAAGAACAACGACGCCATAGCCAACTGAACTATCCAAAAAAGAGCCATCCACGTAGATTTGATGGACTTCGCAGGTCGTGTCATCGGCAGTCAAAGATAATTGCTGCCAGCATTCCTCCAATCCCGGAACGATGGATTTATCCTTCAGTTCATGCACCCTGAAGGAGTATGAATCTCTCCGGGGACTGTAATAGAGATTAACATTCCCATAGGATTTGTCATCCCTGGATACTGACACTTTGGCAGTGTAATCGCGAAAGGAATCCTCACCGATGGAAGCGGAGATCCCTTTGCTCTTCAATAGCTGAATAAACTCCTCAGATACCTGAAGCAGTTTATCCTGAAACTTATATTCCACCTCTCCACCTCTTCCGAAAATAAGGCTTTGACGTATAGATAAAATCAGATTGATAAAGGCTGATAAATCTCTTGGGGGATATTATATGCCATCTACCGCATCTCTGCAAGGCATATTGCATCAGAGGTAGGCTGCAAGCCCTACAGAGAAAATTCGGGCAACATGGTATCATGCCTATTTCAGTTGGAAATGAGTCTCATCGGAGAAATACCGAAGTCCCTTCCACCTTGACGGGGGAAGGTTAGGATGGGGGTGATCTGAAGATGGAGCAAGTATCATCATCAAGCCTCTTTGATCCGCTGAAAGATCCGTATAGCTCTTTCCACCGGGTCCATAACGATAACTCGCCCTTTTGAGTCTACAGCTACATCCATGCCACCTGTCTGGCAATTAGATAAATCGTCAAGTTCACAAGCCCGCGTATTCTCGGAGAAAAGCTCTGATCCAGCAACAACGCTCTCCAGGTTACCATCCTCGTCACATACCTTGATCCGGGGTAGCCCTTTCTCGCATGTCACAAATCTGCCATCAGGAAGCATAGCGAAGTTTATCGGATTACAGCAGCCGCAGAATCCATCAATGCGCATTGACGGACTGCCCCATGAGAACTCAAAATCTCCGTCGAATGTGTAAGCCTCAATACGATGAGATCCCGGATTCGCTACTCTAAGCAAACCATCAGGAGCAATTGTTAAGTCAAAATATGGACTGGGCACAACAAAGCCGGGGATATTCCGGGATTCATCTCTTTTGCCAATGCGACGTATTAGCCTGCCGGAGGCATGATAGCGCAGCACCTCGCGGTTGCCAGCATCAGCCAGAAACACGTCGTTTTTCGATACGGCAATGGATGTTAAGACGGCATTTCCACCCAGGCTATCCCAGTTGGATTTGAGTTCTCCTCTGGAGTTATAGACCTCCACACGGTCTCTCATCCCAACGTATATATCGCCATCCTCGGTGACAGTCAGACATCCGGGTGAGTCTGCCAGCCTTATCTTTGACAAAGTAGCGGTGTCCTTGTCCAAGACGTGAATAGTCTTGTCAGCGGCTACATAAATGCGATCGTCCGAGTCAACTGCAACGGCGCGCAGATTCTGAAATTTCATATCTATCTTTCCCGCTTCCTGATACTTGATCAAAGCGGGATTTACAGCCGAAAGCTCCGTCAAATCGTGACTGAATGAATCCACCGCGCTGCCGGGACTACTGGTTGACGTATTGGTGAAGAAGCGGCTGGCGGCAAAGCCAATTCCACCGCCAAAACCCACCAAACCAGCGCCTTTGACGCTTTTGCTGATGAATTCGCGCCTGGTCATCTTACTTTCAGACATTGCCATCACCTCTACCAAGATATTGCTGCTCCAATTGAATGACTTCTTCATGCAATCGAGTAAATGCAAACAGCATCCCTGGATTCTTCTCTGAAAAGGTTACAACTTTGCATATCACTATCGGCCCGCTGCCTTTTCAAACAGTGGCGTAGTCAGGTATCGCTCACCTGTATCAGGCAGGATGGCCACAATGAGCTTTCCTTTATTCTCCGGTTTCACGGCAACCTCCAACGCAGCCCACACAGCAGCGCCAGACGACATACCACACAGGATTCCCTCTTCACTGGCAAGGAGTCGGGCAGTAGAGAAGGCATCATCGTTATCCACTTTGACAACCTCGTCAATGAGTTCAGTATTCAGCACATCAGGTATGAATCCCGCGCCTATCCCCTGGATTTTGTGCGGACCTGGCTTACCACCAGATAATATTGGCGACCCCAGTGGCTCAACAGCGACTGCCCAAAATGATGGTTTCCTCGATTTAAGAACCTCGGCTACCCCTGTTATAGTGCCGCCAGTTCCCACGCCAGAGATTAGAATATCCACTTTGCCATCAGTATCTCTCCATATCTCCTCGGCAGTTGTTTTTCTGTGGATCTCCGGGTTGGCTGGGTTCTTAAACTGCTGAGGCATATAGGAATCAGGCGTTTGCTCTATCAATTCCTCAGCTTTTCTGATAGCTCCGGGCATTCCCGCCGACCCGGGTGTCAACACCAATTCCGCACCCAGTATCTTCAGGAGCATTCTCCGTTCCATACTCATGGTATCAGGCATGGTGAGGATCAATTTGTAGCCCTTTGCCGCGCATATAAACGCCAGGGCGATTCCGGTATTGCCACTGGTAGGTTCGATGATCACGGTGCCAGATTCTATATCGCCACACTCTTCGGCAGCCTCAATCATACTTATGCCAATCCTGTCTTTCACACTCCCCAACGGGTTAAAAGACTCCAATTTCGCAAGAATTGTCGCTTGCACTCCCTGAGTGATACGATTAAGTTTAACAAGCGGCGTATTACCTATAGTTTTTGTTATGTCTTCATATATACGTCCCATCACTACCTCCTTGTGCCTGCATTAAGAGCTTATCACTCTAATTACCTTCGCCTGGAATGGGTATACCACACTTTTTCATGAATTCCATCAACTTCTCTGGAATATAGGCTTCGTCGTTTGTCCCTTCGGAGATCACACCTGTTCTGAGCAGTTCCTGGTATTTTTCTTCCCCGATGCACTGCTTTGCATATTGACACCATTGAATACATGATGCGCCGCCCATATCTTTGGTAACTGGTTTGCCGCATGAATCGCATTTCCTCATCCGCTCGTGTGTCCAGATTTCCACCTCTGCCTTGCAATTCGGACAGGTAAACATCTCCGGCATGGGTTGCTTGATACTCATACTACCAGGGCACTTGAAATCTAGCATTCTGTTTTCTCCTGATTAAGAGTTGTCAGTTTTCAGTTGTCGGTTTTCAGTTTTCAGCAAGTCTAAGTACCTATCTGAAAAGTACATTTTCACTCTCAGAATAGAACGCTGATGACGCGGATTCTGCGGATTTCCGCTGATTTAAGGATTTTCCAAAACTCACTTCCTCAGTTCTATGGTTCTGCTGACAACTGACAACTGATAACCGATAACCGAAAACTGATAACTAAAAGTGGTCAATGCCCAGATGGGTAAGTCATTTAGCACGAGTCCTTATTGGGATAAAACCTCATTCATACTGCCTGTTCTATAGCCCTGAAGATCCATCGTTACGTAAGTATATCCCAACTCCCTCAGCTTCTTCACGATCTGTTCTCTGTTCTGGAATAGTACCTCCATATCTTCCTCAGTGACTTCGATCCGGGCAATCTGATCGTGGTGCCGGACGCGAAGTTGGCGGATGCCCAGACTCCTCAGAAATATTTCAGCTTCGCCAACTGCCGAGAGTTTCTCCCGGGTGATTTTGCTCCCGTATGGAAATCGGGATGAGAGGCACGCAAAGGACGGCTTATCCCATGTGGGCAGCCCCAGTTTCTTCGATAATTCCCGAATGTCAGCCTTCGTCAGCTTTGCCTCTTGCAGCGGGCTTCTGACATCCAATTCTTCCACAGCCTGCATCCCCGGACGATAGTCATCCAGATCATCGTAGTTAGAGCCATCAGCAACGTGCTTGAACCCGTGTTCCCTGGCCACATTCTTCAGTCTGGTGAAGAGTTCTTTTTTGCAGTAGTAGCACCTGTTCACCGGATTATCCGAAAACTCCGGGATGTCAAGCTCCTCAGATACTATTGTTTCGTGCTTGATCCCGATCTTCCCGGCAAATTCTATGGCTTCCTCGAACTCCGATCGCGGGTAAGTCTCTGATCTTGCTGTTACTGCAATCGCATTGTCGCCCAGCACATCAAAAGCGACTTTCGACAGAAAAGTGCTGTCAACGCCGCCTGAGTACGCAATCGCGACACTCTCCAGCGATCTCAGTATCTCCTTCAGAGAATCCAGTTTCTTCTCTAACATGCCAACCCCCCTGGTTTATTCCTCCCGCTTCCTCAATTCCTGAGAGCAGCTACCACAATCTCCGTGGCATCCTCCTCTTCCTTTAACTAGATTTGCAAAATGCCTGTACAGGAAATAGCCTGTAGAAAGCAAAATCGCAATAACTATCAGCTTGTCCATAGTATTCACCACACTAGCTAAAAATCATTATTTAGGCTAAATTAGTCGAGATAACATCCAAAAGACTAAACATTAAATGGAGTACAAATTATTCCTTGAGCTTCAGCGATCTTAGCGATCTTCACCGGTACGTCACCACCAAATTTAACAGGCTCAAAGACAGCGTCCAGAGTGTATCTATATTCCTGAGATATAAACATAATCCTTTGTCTACTAAATCGGTCGAGATAATAATATAATACCACAAGCCTGCCACATTGTCAAGGTATTTTTCTCATCTGAGTCCCCTATAGACGCTCAGAAGAGGAATATTCTGTGGCCGCTTTTGCCGGCGATAAAGTCGATGATCAGCCACGCCCCGCCAGAGAGGAACTCGCCTAACACCATACCGAGGAAGAACGTTCTGAACTTTACATAGAGTCTGAGTCCACCGTACCGTAGGATGATAGACTTCAGCAACCACCCCAGAAAGATGGAAAACCATAGCTGAATCATAGGCCAACTGCACCCCATAGCGTATCCGATGGGATGGAAGGGCCACCAGAAGAACTGCGAGCGCATGATGGTGAGAAAGATCATGAACACAGCACCCAGAGCCATGAATAATAGCCATACGGCGCTGGGGCTGCGAGGATGAAAGAGCATATCGCTGAGTCTTCGGAATGGAACCTGCGGTCCACCCACAAAAAACCATCGACTGAGATTCGCTCCACCGTATTTGTAGCCGATCACGAGGACGGAAATATACGATACTATCATGGCTACGATTATGGACAGAAAAATGGCTATCCCCAACCTCGCTCTTCGCACCGGGCGTATCGTGTCTTGTGTCCTGAGGCTTGAGTCTCCTGTAACTGAGCCTTCGGAGAGCTTGAGGGCATCCATGACGCTGGGCATAAGAGATGACCTGATGTCAAACATGAATATCATCTCCTGATACGCCAGAATGGTCAAACTGGAAGGGCCGATAACGGTGCTTCCGGTGACAGGCATAATCAGATCCAGCGGCCGGAATGGCGTCTGGATGAAAAGCATACCGCCTTCGGAGACCATCCGCGTCATGGCGATCATGGTTATGTAAAACAGCGCGAGGACGGGCAAAATAACGGCAAGTGACATGCCGGCGGCCATGCTCCAGAGACACATGATCAGAGTGCCGATAACAAGCCCCAGTATGGCGGCTCTGTATGACATAACCTCGCCGGAATCGTCCACGTCGCTGCTGGTTCTGAATGTCTTCCTGAGAATGTCGAATATATGCGAGCGCATCCGCCAGAGCGCAAACACCACCAGCGCGATGAGCGCGCCAGCCATCTGATATGCGGCAAATCCCTTGGTTGCGTATCCAGTCGCATTTGTCACCGGTTTGCCCATAGCTCGTCCCAGGATAGACTGACCGTGGAAGAAGAAATAGAAGAACCACAGGCTGAAGGATAGCTGCGTCGGAATCAGATAGACGAAGCCGATGACGCTGAAGTGGACAATAGCCCAGAGTGGCCTGACCACGTTCCACGGCTTGGTGGTGAAATAGACTCCCAGGTCAAAAAAGAGCTTGAGCTGCGGAACGACAGGTACGTGGAAATGCAAACCATTCAAACCATGGACAATCGCGGGTATCGCGAATCCCGCCCACATGAGCCGGTTCCTGAAAAATGGGGTTATCAGAGCGGGGCTTTTGTCCTCCTTCAGAATATCAAGTGGAAGCTGTACCAGCGGAAAGATAAGCCGCTCGCGTTCTATCCATTGCTTGCGCAGGATCACACAAAGGCAGATCATCACCAGATACATGGCAAGAGCGAATATTGACCACACGATCAACGGCTTTAGCCATACGCCCCAGGGGATATTAAGACCGCCAGGCTGACCCTCATAGAAATGCCGCATGGCCTTGTAATTGGTGGGGGAAATCCAGTCAGGGATATATTGATAGAACAGCGTTGCCCATTCGTTCTCGACAGTGGCATAATAAGGCGGCGAAGCCAGGATAGGGATCAAATAAGCCGATAACCCCAGCGACGGTATCCCCGCCGGGATGAGCATCATGCAGTAGATAACTATAAGTTCAGGATTGGTGAAGGATACGCCCAGCTTTTTCAGCGGCACATTTATCCCCACAACCAGCAGGACGAAGACGAAAACCACGCCGATAGGCAGATGACAGGCGGCGATCCACGTCCCCTGTACCAGCAGATCGCTCACCGGCGTAGCGATAGCCAGAAAAGCCGTGCCAATGATCCCGGCAACAACAGCCCTGAAGGTTACACCCTGTAAGATCAGCCCTTTTCCTGTGCTACCTACCTGCCGGAGATTGGATTCTTGTACCATGTTGGATACTCGACTTTCTTCACCTTACTGAACGTGGCCTTGGTCTTAAATCCCACCGGCAGACCATCTTTGAATTTTTGTGCCCTTACGACAGTTGATGAGCCTCGTAGAGCGGCAGCATGTGTATCTTCCATTTCTCACATGTCGCTCCGCTGGAGCTTGCCTCATATGTTGCCCAACGTTTCTATAAACATGCCGCTCCTAACGGAGCTTGGCGCGCTTCCTGACCACCATTTTCTATACAAATTCTGGGATGGTTCATTTTCCAGTATAATTAACTTGACAATGTTAGATTATCTGTAGCCCAAGATTCTCTTATGTATGTCAAATGACATTTGTCTTTTATGCGTAGCATATAGTCTATCTTGGTTCTTGACGACTAATCGCTAGATTACCAACTTAGAAAGTTGGGCTACGAACTGGTTGCTCCTAATTTAACATTGTCAAGTTACAAATTCTATAAATTCATTTAACTTCTATGCTAGGACTGGATTCCAGCCTTCGCTGGAATGACATTGCGCGGATCTGTCATTCAAGCGAAGGCTGGAATCCGAACTAAACAATCCACTATTTCCAATAATGTCTACTAATCCACTTCATATACGCGCGCCGCGATAATGGTCATGTCGTCGCTTTGGGGATAGTCTCCGACAAATCTTCTGACGTCTTGTAGAATCCTCTCCACTACACTCTGGGCGCTCAAGCCAGGCGGAAAGGTTCCGATCAGTTTTCTCAAGGTATCCATACCATACATCCGGTCATCAGCGGTCATAGCTTCCGAAATGCCATCGCTGTAGAGAACGAGAACGTCGCCGGGAATAAGCGCCAGCCGCTCTTCATCATAATCTATTTCAGGTATTATGCCCAGCGGCATCCCGCTTAATTCCAGCAAAGAGGCTTTGCCTTCCCGCAAAAGAATGGGGTAGGGATTACCGGCATTGCATAGTTGAATCTCCCTGGCTTGCACATCTATAATGCCGAGAGATAAAGTTGTAAAAGTTGTCTCCTCCATCCGGGTGAATAGCGCGGCATTAAGTTCGGAGATGATCGTCGCGGCAGAGCTAAAGGAGCGCGCCTGAGCGTGCAGCATCCCATAAGCCATAACTGCATTCATCGCGCCCCGCATCCCTTTTCCTGAAACGTCTCCCAGGGCAATACATGATTTATTCTCATCCAGTGGCAAGTAATCGAAGAAATCGCCGCCCACCTCCCTCGCAGGATAACAAACGCCCCATATATCAAGACCCTCAATCTGCGGCGGAGATTTCGGGAAAAGGCCCATCTGTACCTCGCGGGCGTGTTGTATTTCTCTGATCAATCGCTGTTTCTCTGCCTCATCGCGCCTCCGTCTTTCTGCCACTTCGCGCTCCACTCTTTCTTCCAGTGTGTGGGCAAAATGCTCCAATTCAGATGTTTTCTCATTCAGTTGATACATCATCTTATTGAATACTTTCGCCAACTGCCCCACTTCGTCGCGACTGCGCACTCTTACGGCGATGTTGAGATTCCCCTCTGATGCTTCCTGCATAGCCGATACCAGCTTGCGAATGGGCTTCGTAATCCCGCCGGCGAGGAAAAAAGACCCAATGACGGCGACTATGGTGAAGATGAGAATGAGAATCAGCGCAGCCCCGATGATGAATGAGCGCATTTCATCCAGTATGGGGAAGATGTAGCCTATAACAATGCGCAGGGACGCGGACTGCGAGTCAGATTGTGGAAGAATCTCCACTTTCCGCGCGTCTTTTATGTCCACATCACCCTTGCGCAATTCGTCCATGACATTCTGCAAGCCCACCTGTGTCCTTATTAGCCTGGGTTCATTGGTGTCAGTGCTGTAAATTGCGATATACAGAAGATCGTCGAATTCCTCCAGCGCGCGGTCTATCTGCACCTGCATATCGTCCCAGTCTATCTCATCCTCCGACGGGACATCGAGGAAAGCGCTGGTTATCTGAGGAGGCAGGTACCGCGTGATGAAGTCGTCCGTGGCCCACGTCACTATTCTGACGTAGGAGAAGTTGATCAGCAGGATGATCACGACGGTCAACAGGATCATCAATGTGGAGATCTTGTACCTTATTTTCATCTGAATAACGCGATAAGTAAGTTTCAGTAATGTTTCTGGACTTTTCAGGGTGTGTTAAAATCCCCCCAGCCCCCTTTTCAAGGAGGAGTAGCGGGATTCGCCCGCAGAAAGGAAACTTGCTTAACGCCTCCGTATTTTGCTTATCTGTTTCTGACGATATATAGAACAGCGTCTCCACTAAACGGAGCCGTGAATTCGCGGCTATCACCGCCGGTGTTGACTTTTGCGGGCATAGCTTCGCCGGTACCAGGATTGAACCATTCCACAGTAAGCGCCCCCACTGCCGCTGAGAGGTCAACAGTAACTTTCCCGCCATCCGGCAGATAGACCAGATACTCATCTCCCGAATTTGCCAGGCAGTACTTAGTGGAGGCCAGGTCACCGCGTGGGCTAATTGATGACATATCCATCTTGTTCGCATAAGTAAGCGTATAGCCCATACTTTTTCGTATTGACTCCCAGCGGGGATCCAGTGCATCTTTGTCCGACAGATGGTCAGTCCAGGTATCTCCCTGATCATCCAGCGGCTCGCGATAGGGATCCATGAAGATGGGGTTCATACCCCGGCAGAAGCTTTTCCATACCCATGCCTGATTCCCGCCGATCCCCCAGAGGTGATCGGTGTCATTCAGGATGACCTTACTTCCATCCGCCGGCGGTGGATTATCCCTGTATCCGCCATCGGGATTGGGCGAAATCCAGTCCGCAGGGCTGTCGAAAAGTGCTTTGTTAGTGCCCTTATGCCCTTCCGTCCGGGCAAACTGGAAGGTCATTCCTACAGGATGCTGTTCTGGCTTGCTCTTTTCGTAGTCATGAATGTAGTCGATCATGTGATACTGCCACTCGGTAGAGTAACCGCCGCTTTCGTTGACTATCTCATATAGCACATTATCAAGATCGTTGACCGTGTCAATGACTTTTCGGACATAAAGCTCCTGAAGCTCTGTAATCGCCTGGATTTGCAGCGTCTGGGTCTCGATGCCTCTGCCGTCGCCGTTGGGATCGCCGTTTATTCCGTTTATATTGTTGTTGACGTTGAATGGATGACCATCCCAGCACCAGGGTTCCTGAGAAGCGTGGAGTCCGTGTCCCTCAAAAAGCATGATGGATATGTAGATTCCTCTATCATGGGCGGCAACGATCCGCGACCGCAAACGATCAAAGTATGCCTGATTAAGCGCCCGCAAATCAAACTTTGGTTTGCCATCCAACGCTGCTCCCTGCCCAGTGCGCTGCCAGGGGAAGGGATCGACGTAATTTATCTCTTTGTATACCTTTGCATCTCTGTACGAAAATTTGGTCAGTTCCCACGTCCACAGCCGGATGAAATTGTGATTGTATTCCTGAAGGAAATCCAGATAGGCATCGAAATCGAAAGGCGGCGGCGGATCAGTAATTCCCATGTCCTTTAGATTACTCCAGGTGTGCGTGCCTGTGAGATAAACTGCTTTACCTGTCCCGTCAGCAAAATATTGTGGATTGGTGGGATGTGCTTTGAGCGGCCCCATAGCCTGCGCCGCTCCAAACGAACATATCATAACACCTGCAAAAGCAAACATGAACATAACGAATTCTCCCTTTGCTTTTAACTAGAGCACTGACAACTTAATTCTTAATACCATCACCGGAGCAGTAAATTCAAGGCTTTGACTCAATTTCTGGGCGGCCTTCCGTAGAACATGCCGCTGGCTTACTCGGAAACGGGCTGGCAGCCTCGTTCTACTAATTGCCTGTCCCTTCGTCAAGAAATTGTACCCGCAGAAATTAAGTTGTCAGTGCTCTAGACTTTGTCACGTTAGATCGCGAGCCAGTCGTAGCCCAACTTTCTAAGTTGGTATTATGGGAACCCGATGTAAGAAACCAAGATAGAATCTTGGGCTACAGATGAATGTGAATAAGTCAGAGTTAGTATTTATCAAGGAACTCGCGGCCGCGTCGGATGGAATCTATCTTATCCGCTTTGCTTTCGTCCTCAATAGCGTGCCATCCGTCGTACCCGATCTCCTTTATAGTCGCCATATACTCATCCCACGGCACCTCGCCGGTTCCCACTGTGGAACTGCCTTTCCCGCCATCTTTGGCGTGAGCGTGGACTACATAGTCCTTGAGCACCTTCAAACTGTGGACGGGACCGAACCGGCGGATATTGCACGGGTCAAAGTTGATCTGCAATCCCGGGCTGTTCATGGCATCGAGGAATTTCTTTATGGCCTCCGGGCTTTCCTGACCTGTCTCTATAGCCAGACACGCCCCAACTTTTTCACCGTGTTTGGCGACCTCACCTATAGATTGAAACATGAGCTTCCACGCCGGATCTTCCGGGTCGTCTGGAATGTGCCCCACGTGCCCGGTGATGATGGGCGCTCCCAGATCGACGCTCAGTTCGAGAGCCAGTTTATTGCGCTCAACGCGCCTCTCAAGCCCGTCCGGATTGCTGAAAGACGGCATGTGCGCGCAAAGACCGGTGATAGTCAGTCCCATTCCCTCAACCAATTTCACCACACCGGCTCTGTCCTCTTTGCTGGTCATATTTTCAGCATCAAGAACGCCGCCAACAGCCCATAATTGAACGCCCTTTACACCCACATCCACCGCTGTCTGAAGATGTTTCTCCAACGCTGCCATGTCTGGTGTTCCACCAAAAGACCACAGCGCAACGCCTATTTTTAGACTACCCATTACTCGCTCCTTTCGCCCGGATGCGATCCGGAAGTACTGCCTGTAGGATTATTTTGTAGCACATGAAGCCACGCGACTGCGCGCCTTCGTTACCATATCATATAGTGGCTTTAATTTCAAGTCTTAATCCCTAATTCGGGCTGTTTCGATTTAGTGGTCTCTATTATATATCATTAGTCCCGTAGGGCAGTTGAATCCAGTAGTTATTCTATTTCAGCCGTCCTTACAGGACTCAGTTTTTTGTAAGAATCCGTTACCCAGCGATGAATCACTGGGCTAATATCGGTAGTCCCTACGGGACAAGGAATCATCCATTTAATGCTTAATACTACTTTGTCATTTAGCGTTTTTGGGCTAGATTCTGCGTGATGAACCTGTAGCCCAACTTTCTAAGTTGGCTTTTTTTCAGCAAACCAAGATAGAATCTTGGGCTACTTCGGCTAAATGACAAAGTAGTATTAAGTTGATGCGTATGGGGGACAATGCTTGTGCCCGGGCACGCGCAGCGTGCCCCTACGAGTATTTTGGCGATACGAACTTACCGATTGAACCATATAGTGTATGATAGCGAATTCACATAGACCTATAGACTTACAGACCCGTTCACTTCTGCTTTGTTTGACGGATGAATTTAAACTCCCGCTCACCCACTATCCCATCGGGTCTGAACAGCATGATGATAACGAGCATAAGAGAATAGATAACCATACGCCACAACTGGAATTTACGAAACAGTTCAGGTATTATGGTGAATATCACAGCACCGGTCATCGCGCCACTTATGCTGGCGGAGCCGCCTATGTATAGATATATGAGATACTCCAGAGATTTCATGAATGTGAAGTTGTCAGGACTGATGTATTGCAGGATATGAGCATATAAGCCGCCAGAGCAACCGGCAAACAGCGCGGCGACGATGAAGATCAGCGTTTTCTGTCTGGTAGTGTTGACACCCATGATCTCAGCAGCGATCTCACTGTCACGGACAGCGCGGGCGGCGCGGCCATACGTGGAAGCGAGGAAGTTGCGCATGAGCCACACAGAGCCAATGGTAAACAGGAAAACTACGGTCATGGAAACGGGAAAGCTGGAAACTATACCCGGAGAATCCACAGGCAGGCCTTCCATAGCCGGGATGCCGCTCACTCCCCTGGGACCGCCCAGCGGCTCAGATACGCGAATAATCGTTCGGATCACTTCGCCGAATGCCATAGTCACAATAGCCAGATAATCTCCTTTCACGCGCAGTGTAGGGAGACCGATGAGAAACCCGGCAATTGCCGCACATATCCCACCGATTAGCACCGCCGGGAAGAACAGAGCATACCCTAACAGCGTTTCTCCCGGTGGCTGCCGTCCCAGCAGTTGAAAGATAATGGTGGTGAAAAAAACCGACGCGTATGCTCCCACAGCCATGAACCCACCGTGTCCTATGGAGAACTGCCCGGTGAAACCGTTTATCATACCCAGGCTGACAGTCATTACAATGTTGATCCCCACGAACATGAGCAGTTGGAGTAAATAGGAGTTTAAAATACCAGTCAGGCGCATGGCGACTATGATAACATATAGCAGAAACAGGCTGGTAAACAGGGTATGGCGTTTCAGGAAGGCCAACATTGGGCTAAACTTTCTCCTGTGTTTTCTTCCCAAGTAGTCCCGTGGGTTTTACTATGAGGACAAGAATAAGGATGGCGAAGGCTATTCCGAATCCAAGATTGGAGTTTATGGAAGTGGCGTAGACTTCCGAGATACCCATGAGATATGATCCTACCACCGCACCGGGTATATTTCCGATCCCGCCGATGACCGCAGCTATAAACGCCTTCCAGCCCGGCCAGATGCCCAGAGCGGGTGATTGAGCCAGTCCGTATGTCATCCCATGAAGCACGCCCGAAGCTCCTGCCAGAGCAGTTCCTATGAGAAATGTAAAGCTTATGGTGCGATCGACGTTGATGCCCATGAGGCTGGCTGTGGGCTTGTCGAATGAAACAGCGCGCATCTTCTTGCCAATCATGGTGTAGTGTACCAGATAAAACAGCCCAAAAAGCAGGACGGCCACCACCGCCAGATTGATCAGGAATATATTGCTTACAGTTACATTATTCCAGATTGTGTAGTTCCGAACGGAGATAAGCTCAGGGAACTTACGGAAATCCGGGCCGAAAACAAAAGGAAGCGCGCAGAAATTCTCCAGAAATAAAGAAACTCCCAGAGCCGTGATCAGCGCCGAAAGCCTGGGCTTATAGCGGAGCGGCTTGTATGCGAGCTTCTCAATAACCACACCCAGAACGGCGCATACAATCATGGAGATAATTATGACCAGCGGGAAGGGAACGCGATATTTCGCTGCTGTGAAAAGAGCGACGTATACCCCGATCATGAATATATCGGCGTGCGCAAAGTTGATAAGCCGAATGATGCCATACACCATAGTATAGCCCAGTGCGAGCAGAGCATACATGGTGCCAAGCTGAATTCCGTTGATCAACTGCTGAATCAGGTATTCCATAACACCGTAATCGCGGATAGTGCACTGACAAATCAGTTCTCAATAGTACCACATGCTGCCAGCTTGTTCCGAAGTAGCACTGTAAACGCTTTCCTCACAAGCTGGCAGCATGTGGTACTCAATTGAACGAATGTTATTATATTATGCAGGCAAGATGCCTGCGCTCCCAGGGGAGTATGTCAGGGACTCACTGTTGTGAGATACTGCTGCCTTCCGTTCTTTATCTGAAGGATGACTGCGCTTTTTATAGGATTGCGGTTTTCATCAAAGGTTATATTACCCGTTGCTCCCTTGAACTGAATAGTTTTAAGAGCGTCGCGAATATCCGCGCCTTCTAATGAGCCTGCCTTTTCTATGGCGGATAACAGGACAAACGCAGCATCGTAAGCCAAACTTGCCAGCGCGTCCGGATCAGCGCCGTGTTTTTCCCTGTATTTGGTCACAAAGCCCTGAACTTCGGGACTAATATCCTCTTTGGAGAAATGGTTCGAGAACACTCCACCCTCAACATTCTGACCGCCGATCTCCACAAGTTTGTCGGAATCCCAGCCATCTCCACCGCCAGCAGGCACATCTATCCCAAGTTCCCTCGCCTGTTTCAATATTAAGGCCGACGCGGCATAGTAGTTTGGAAGATATAGGAATTCCGGTTTGGCGCTCTTGATGGTGGTCAACTGAGCCTTGAAATCCACAGTTTTCTCTTCATCTGTGAACGCTTGTTTACTGATAATCTTGCCGCCGAGCTTCTCGAATTCCTGCTGGAAGAAATGAGCCAGACCCTTATTGTAGTCATTCCCGTTGTCATAGAGGATGGCCGCTTCAGTGACTTTCAGGTTATTATAGACATACCGCGCCATCACTGTCCCCTGAAATGGATCTATAAAGCATACGCGGAAGATGAAATCACCCGTCAGAGTAACATCCGGATTTGTGGAAGCGGGCGATACCATAACAACGCCTTTGCTCTGGCAGATAGGCGCTATAGCTTTGCTGTTCTTGCTCATTACAGCTCCCACTATTGCCGCTACCTGATTCTGATCGATCTGCTTACGACAGATATTTGCTGCCTGTTCGGGCATCCCGGCAGTGTCGTCATAGATAGGCTTTATCAGCAATTTCTTACCGCCTATAGCAATGCCGCCTCTTCCATTGAATTCGTCTACAGCCATCTGCATTCCATGCTTTGAGGATTGACCAAAGGTCGCTGAACCGCCGGTCATGGGGAAAATCCCACCGATGCGGATCTCATCGGTTTTTTTGCCACACCCAACATAAATCGTAACAAGGATCGCAAAAACAATTACCAGAAACTTTTTCATAATAATAAGTCCTCCTTGCAATACTGTTGGCATACTCGTAAGATCCCGACTGATGAAGATCAAGAAATTAAACGGGTAACGCTTGTCATCCTCTTATGTTAAAAGTCAAGCAAAAAATGACATTGTATACGTCAAAGCCCTTATTTATAAGAATTTATGCTGCAACTACCTCTAGCGGGAGTTCACGGTGGAAATGGTAAAACATTACAGTGATAATGTCAAGGGAAATACCACATAATTCGCAAAAGTAGGGTAATACGTAAAATGTGCCTTGAAACCCTTGTGGTTACTGGGTTTTACCTAAGACAGGCGGTTGAGCTATAGGCTGCGGGAGCCGCTGCAAACCCTTGATCAGGTTCCTCGGAGCAGTCCTGGGCGAATGTGTCATCGGCGGCGTCTGGATAATAGTTGGTATGATAGCCAGGACGGGATATAGAGTCCTGCCGGGGTAGAGCATTCGTGCGCGGCAGAATAAACCATGCCGCCGTTTTTTAGTCAAAAATAGTGTCGAGTTTTTATTATTGCTGTTGTTGGTGAACGATTCCGAGTAAGATTAAGAGGAGGTAGACAGAAAATGTTCAGGAAATTGACAGTGGTGGCTTTTTTTATAGCAAGTCTTATGGTAATCCTGTTGTCAACGGGAGCGATGGCAGCGGAGAAAGCTGAGAAGGGCAAGGAAATTCAGGCCAAGGAAATCAAAGGGCAGATGCATGAGTTTGAGGTGGCGCTGGAGCGTGAGGACAATAAGGAGAAAGCTGCGAAGATGAAGGCGAATTTGCAGGAATATAGAAAAAAGCTCGAACGGCTTATGGGTAGGTCTCGCGCGCCTCAAAAGCCAAAGGGAGAGTTTGCAGAAATAGAGATGGCGATCCGACGCTCCAAAGCGAATCTGGAAGAGCTGAGACATGCCATAGCGGGTCTGCGGGAGAAAGGCGACCAGCCCGATAGACTGGAAGAACTGGGAAAGAAGCTTGGGCAAGAAGAGAGAAAATTGGTGGAGTATACTACGCTTCTGAAAAAGAGGATGGTAGCAGCGAGGCGGAAAAAGGCGAAACCACGGTCCAAGCTGATGATCTTGAAGGTGAAATACGCCAACGCGGGGAAACTGGCTGACATTATTGAAAAATTCCTGTCGCCAGCGGGAATCATCGCGGCGGATCCGGACAGCAACTCGCTGGTCATCAAAGACTCGCCAGATGGACTGGAAACCGCTTTGATGATCATTGAAGCGCTGGACGTGCAGAGAAGAAGAGGCCCGCGGGAACAGTCGCAGAGACGTGATCAGCCGCAGAGACGTCAGGGATCTCGGGAGAGAGCAGAGCGCGAGAATATCTTCTATGGTAAGGTACTGGAAGCTAACAAGGAGTCGCTAACCATAGAAACCAGAGACTCAAAGGAGAAAGTCACCCTCTTCGTGCCCTCACGCAGAAAAGAGGATGGTACGCAAGTGCTTTATGAGGAACTCTCCATACATGTCTCCAGATTCAAGGCTGGGAGCATTGTTAGGGTACAATGGCGACAGGGCGACGTGAAACGCTTTATAGAAAGAGTAACAGAAATCGAAGGAGGAGCCGCAAGATGACTGGCGGAGAATGACGAAAGGGGTGTCATGTCGAAGCAATTCTCCCGTCCGAGCAAGAATCTGTTCGTTCACCATGGGATTATCAACGTTGGTATTATACGCAACGAGGATCGGGCACTGCTCATCGACTTCGGCGATGGCTCTGTCCGATCCACTCTGGAGGCGCTCCACATAGCTGATGTGGAATCCGTGCTCTTCACTCACCACCATCGCGATCAGGCGTCGGGCTTTGGGCAAATGGCACAGAATGGAGTGGACATCTGCGTTCCAGCGCAGGAACGCGCGTGGTTCGAGGAGGTGGAGAAATACTGGAACGACCCCAAAACGCGCTGGCATCTTTACGATATACATCCCCACAGCCTGATGCTCGCGGAATCCGTTCCAGTAACTAAAACTTACGGAGAAGGCGACGTCATAGAATGGGGCGGCGCGCGCATATCCGTACTTGACACACCAGGCCACACCGATGGCAGCGTGTCATACCTTGTGGAAATCGACGGCGCGCAGTTCGCATTCTGCGGTGATACCATATACGATAAGGGGCAAATATGGGAGCTTTACAGCCTTCAGAAAGGCGAAACAACCACTGATTATCACGGCTTTCTGGGAAGCAGGAAGCAGTTGAAGGGGAGCTTGTTAAAACTGCGCGAGGTAAAACCCACCGCCCTGATCCCATCACATGGCAACATCATGGACGAACCGGCAGATGCCATTGATGCACTGCTTGAGCGTCTTGATGAGTGCTACGATAAATACGTTGCGATCTCCGCTCTTCGGCACTATTTCCCGGCCATGTTCACCAAATTTGAGGGTCGCGAAGGGCACATGCCCATCAGGGAGGGAAAGGCCGCGCCGGACTTCCTCCGCCACTACGGAACTACGTGGCTGGTTATCTCGCAGACAGGAGAGGCATTCGTCATGGACTGCGGAAACCAGAATGTCATCAAGCAGATCAAAGCGCTACAGGAAAGTGGCGAGATTTCAGGTGTGGCGGGGATCTGGATTACGCACTACCACGATGATCACGTGGACGCTATACCTGATTTTGTGAAGTCATTCGGATGTCCTGTATATGCCGAGGGCAGCGTTGCTGACGTTGTAGAAAATCCGCGCGGATTCCGGACACCGTGTATATCTCCAGCCGAAATACAGGTCGATCATCGCACAAAAGATGGTGAGTCGTGGACGTGGAATGAGTTCAGGATGACTGCCTACCATTTCCCCGGACAGACATACAACCACGGCGGATTGCTTATTGAGGGGCGCGGTGTGCGGATGTTCTTTGCTGGTGATTCTTTCACGATGTCGGGCATTGACGACTACTGCTCCGGCAATCGGAACTGGTTGGGAGAGGCTGTCGGGTTTGATCGGTGTCTCCAATTGGTGCAGGAACTCAAGCCGACGCATATTTTTAACTGCCACGTAGGGCCTGCCTTCGATTTCACCGACGAGCAACTCCAGTTCATGCGCGAAAATCTAGATCAACGGGAGCAGCTTTACGGCCAGCTATTTCCGTGGGATTCGCCGAACTACGGTATGGATGAGTATTGGGTGCGCCCCTATCCATACGAGCAGGACGCGGTAGCCGGGGAAACTGTGAACCTGCGCGTGGATATTACCAATCACTCAGCATCCGAGCGACGTGCCATCTGCCGTCCGATCCTCCCCGGATCGTGGGACATGGAGATGGAACCGAAGTCAGTATCCATCCCCGCGAAAAGCGATGGGCATATCGCCTTTTCAATTACAGTTCCTGAGAATGCACAGCCAGCGCGCACTGTGATCCCCGTAAATGTAACCTATGATGATCGCGCATTGGGACAATTTCGCGAGGCGGTGTTTACGGTCATACGAAGATGATGGCAATTATGTATAAAAATGCGGCACTATAGCCCCAAAAGTAACACAAAATCACCAAAAAGTTACCCAAAAGTTCCAGGAATCTGAAGGCTCTGGTCTATTGTGTTTTCTGCATAAGGCCAGGCTTTTGATTTGTCAACCATTTGACCGCAAAATGGACGAGGTTCTCCATTATAGCTCGATTGGCAGCAATATTTTCAGATGATTCGTTCTGGAGACTGGTTATCAGATACATTCCTTTGCCGTAACGGAGCATCCCGACTGCTAAGTCCTTGCTATCATTGGTGGTCGCGAGGACGATCATTTTGTCGCTCCACTGCGTCCAGGAGTCGTCCATCACCACCTGACCAGATGGAACCATGTTGGGTGTGGTAAAAAGCTTTTTAGCATCTCTGGTAGCTTGAAAATCGCTCCGTGTACCCCTTTCGACACCCTTTAATGAGTCAGGAAACCAACCAATGGGACAGGGGCGTCCATTATCGCTGTCCTGACACATCACAATCACCACGCCACCGTTCTGGACGAAAGTTTTGATTTGCGCTTCTGTATGTCCGGACAGCTTATAGTTCCCCTCGCTGATTTCACCTTGACTGATCCAGAGAACATGGGCTTTCTCCAAACCGGGCAGTCGGGCGTCCCGCGTTTCCTGATAATACAACTCTTGGTCGTCTACCTTCCTGAACTTCCTGAGAACAGGATACTCCACGTCGAAGGAATTTCCAGAGAGCGCCAGCATTTTGATGGAATCTGGAGGCGCCTGGTCAAAATTGGAGGAGAAGCGGTTTCCTGTGGTGGCAACGCCGGTTGTGATTAACATTGCGTCGAGCACCTTGCGTTCTTTTTTCCCAGAAGGGCGGTTGACTACTTCTCCATCAATGATAAAAGTGCTGGAGGCTCCACCGTCCAGATTGATGGCTTCCACCGCACCCAATTCCAGCATGAATTCCGCAACCTCATAGAACGACATCCCGGTGCTGTATCCCTTCTGCCTGCCATCCACCACCATCAGGAACAATTTCTTCGAGTTGAATCCAAGGGCTGTGCGAGGTTCGTGGCTCATGGTGCGAGAGAAACCGCGTTTCCCCGGCATGTGCTTCTTTTCAGAGCGATGGCGTCGTACTAGATCAGCATTAATCTTTCCCTTCCTGATCAATCGGGCGTCGCCGCCTACCGCTTGCACCACATCGCCCCAATCTGTGGGCACAAAAGCGATTTCCAGTTCCCCCTGCTCACCGCCTTTAAGCTTTGAAACTAAATCCTCGTAGTGTCCACGCTGGATGGAAACAACTGTGCCAGAGAGCGGAACATGGGAGTTGCCTTTTTGGCTGCCCAACTGAAGGGTGAAAGAGCTTCGATATTTGCAGGTGATGGGCATTTTCAGGTCTGTCAAAATTAGTTCATAACCGCTGGAATTGGTGAAGGTTGAATTTCCAAAAGAAGGGGTGTAAAGCACGACGGAGCAATCCTTTCCGCGCCTCTGGTTGATGCAGTGGATAGAAATGGACTGCCCCAGAATTCGGAGGGAAGCCTTCATCTTGACACTGCCTGCGAGAAATTCGCCATCGCTCGTTATGCCAAAGCAGGCATCACCTTTCGTCGGTTGGCTGATCAACTCTCCATCCCGAACGTGCAGATTGTCTAACACACCCACATAGCCGCGGAGATTAAATAACACGCCAAAGCCGGCGTTCGTAGCAACCCATACCTGCTTTCCACTTCTTTCAACTCGTTTTGCCATTCTGCGAACGGTTTCCAGCCCAAGAACCCTGTCGCTCCCCAGAGCCATTTCGAGATGCAGATCAGCGGCTGACCTTTCCATCTCGGCGACATAGACTACACAGGTTTCTTCATCCCAGTGGTAGCGGTACGCGCGAACCCCCTCTGGCAAGTCCTGGCTCAAGTCTTCCCGCTTTCCCAAACCGCCAAAAGCGGAAAGAATGGGCAGACCAAGCAGAATAAAGGTTAGCAAGATCAAAGCGGTAATATTAGGCTTTATTGGAAATAGTGGATTGCTTAGTCTGGATTCCAGCGAAGGCTTGAATCCAGTCCTGGCATAAAAGTTAAATGAATTCATAGACTCTCGTTTCGTGTAAAATCAAATGGCAAAAACTTAATTCCTGATATGCTCTCTTTTTCGACGCCAAATTTCTCAGTTAGCGCAGTAGAACGTGCAGCCTTGCTCGTGGAGAAATGCTAATGCGGCCTAAGAAACAAGCCAGCGGCATGTTCTACTTCAGCAGATTTCTCCCTAACTGAAAACTCGTATTAATACCACAATATATTGTGTGGTTTGATTAGCAATAACACAAGAAATTTTGCACGAAAGCTGAGATAGAATCTGTACTATCGTGTTATCTCCAGTAATGCCTCTTGGTGGTCGAATGGTCGAAAGCATCTGTTGACTGAGCAGCATAGCCATGATACACTATGGATGCCTCAATTTCAAGGCCTGTGAGTATGCAACCGACAGAATATTTCTATTCCCAAAATTTTGGATGTATCTGTAGAACACGCCGCTGGCTTGTTTACCAACGGCTGGCAGCCTCGTTCTACGAATTGCCTGTTCCTTTGGAGGTGGTTAGTATATGGCGATCCTGATATACTGTTTAGCATTATTTTCCTTTCTTCTGGCAGCTTCACCACTGTCAGCCGCGCAATATTTTGTCTCTCCCTCTGGCGAAGACGAAAACCCGGGCACGCGTCAACTGCCGTGGCAAACTATTGCCAGGGCAAATGAAGCACTTCAGCCCGGGGATACTGTAACTTTCCTCGATGGCCGGTATCCCGGCGTCATCGAACCGACAAGTTCAGGTCGCGAGGAAGCGCCTATTATTTATCAAGCAGAAAATTATCTGGGCGCGGTACTCACAGGCGGCAAATCAAGTGATGATCACAGGGTTTGTGTGCGCCTCAATCAGCGGGAATACATTGTGGTGGAAGGCTTTCACCTCCTGCCAGACCGGGGAGGATGGATGCGTCTGGATTCGGCCAATCATTGCATAATCCGACGGTGCAGGATGGAGAATGCCACGCGGATTTATAGTCCTATCAACTGCTCTGACAGCCATTATAATCGCTATGAAGATTTGCAGTGCTGGCGATCCAATAACATCGGTAAATATGGGCATGTATCCGGCGATATGTGGAACAACTTCAGCTGCTCACACAACCTCTTTCTGCGGGTTCACATCAGTCGTGCAGGACACCGCCCCTTTGGTCTGTGGTTTGATTCGCCATACAACGTTGTTCGCCAGTGCATCTTCGACTGTCGTTGGGGACGGAACTTTGAATTCTTCTCGACCCCGCGACTTTTGGTGGAGGAGTGTATAATCACGAACTGTCTGGACGGCTCAGGCTCGGCTGACGGCCGGGCAAAGCTGTTTATCATTGATTCCATCTTCCGCCGCAATGTGATCTATCGAAACTACTATGGGCCTATGGTGATTAACTCATATAGATACCAGGATATGAATGCCTTTGGCATGATGCGCTCGCGAGTCTATAATAATACATGGTACCGTAACCATGAGTATGGATATGAAATGAGAGACCTGGAGAGGGAACCCGATCCACACATGGTAACGGGCAATATCTTCCAGAACAATATCTTCGCGAACAATGATCCCGGCGGCGATGGGTTGGCGCTTATGCTGGTTTCCAACATCGCCGAGGATAACCTCTTCAGATTCAATGATCTGTATGGCGATAAGCCGGGCTGCAAAACTGTGCGATATGACTCTAGATCGCCGGGTGTGGATAGCTGGGGTGGTCTGGCAATGTCGGCTAGGGAGGCAAATGAGAAGAAGCCGGGTCAGTTCGTCGGCAACATGGATGCTGATCCGCTGTTTGCTGATGCAGAGGCGGACGATTACCGGTTGCAGTCGGGAAGCTCTTGCATCAATGCAGGTCAGCCTCTAGCCGCAACTCGTGAAGCTGGCTCAGGCCGTCAGATGCCTGTAGATGATGCACGCTGGTTTTATGATGGATTTGGTATCCCCGGAGAGACGGGCGATCTGGTTTTTGTCGGTACGGAGAAGAAGCAAGCCCGAGTGATGCAGGCAGATATTGAGAATCATATCCTGATTCTGGATCGCGAGCTGTCCTGGGAGAAGAATGATCCCATCACACTGCCCCATCGCGGAGCAAGACCCGACCTGGGAGCCTATGAGCACGGCGCAGAAAAAGAGTCGTGGTACAGCGCGCCAGAGATTCCTGATGGACTGCGTGTTTTGACAATGGAAACAGCGACTGAACCGGTTGTGGTTACAGACTTTGAGCAGGAGAATCTGGAAGAATGGCACTACTACTGGAATTTCTCGCGGCAGAGGAACACCGACGCGCGAATGGATGAAACCACCGCTGCATCAGGTAAACGGTCAATGCGCATCTTCGCCACTGCCGATAGAGCGATCATGTCCTGCGATATTCGCCCCCGTTGGTGGAATATAGATCGATTCCCCATCATCAAATTATCCTATCGCATTCCTCAAGGAGTTCCAGTTGGTCTATGGCTTCATGCCTTCAAGAGTTCTGCCGTGGGACGCGGAGCAGTCTGTATCGGCGGAAGCCCTGCCCGGAAGACCGATCCATATAAGGATCTGGGACGCTATGAACTGCTTGACGACGATCAATGGCACGAGGTGGAGATTGACGCTCGCGCGATACGCGAGGTGTTTCCGGATGTGAAGCTGCTGCAAATGTTCCGCTTCTACACCAACGGGAACGGTCAAGAGGGGCAGCAATACTGGTTTGACAATTTCAGAATCTTACCGGACGAACATGAGTAACGGGGTACTATTTGTGAAGGAGGCAGAATGAGGAGAGGGAATATGAAGAAACCAGTTATTGGGTTGTTACCTTTATATTTAAAACTTTATGATGATACTTCACCTGAGCGACGTGAAGCATTCCAAACATATCTTGAGTCCGTGAAGAAAGAATTTCAGGAACGCGGAGTGGAAGTTGTCTCATCGGATATATGCCGTCTGGCGAATGAGTTTGCTGAGGCAGTTCATCTATTTGAGCAAGAGCAGGTTGATTGCATTGTAACTTTGCATCTGGCATATTCACCCTCATTGGAGTCCATCGAGGCTCTCTCGAAGACCGGGCTTCCTATATTAGTCCTGGATACCACTATGGATGCTCACCCGTATGAAGAATCGGGCTGGATCATGTATAATCACGGCATTCACGGCGTGCAGGATATGTGCAATATGCTTATCCGGAAAAATAAGGACTTCATCATCGAGGCGGGGCATATTGAAACTTCAGATGTATTAGATCGTATTATGCGACACATTAAGGGCGCGAAGATGGCGAATCAGATGCGGAACGCTCGTGTTGGCAGGATCGGAGAACCATTTGTGGGTATGGGAGATTTTTCTGTTGAGCCTTCTATACTTCGGGAAGTCCTGGGTGTGACTGTCTGCCCTGCAACGCCACAACAGATCGCTGAATTTCTGCCGGATGAAGATGATCCTGAAATTGAGGCTGAATTGGAAAAAGACAGCGCCCGATTCGATGTATCACAGGTTAATCCTGAACCACACCGGCTTGCCGTCCGCACCGGGCTTGCCGTCCGCAGGTGGATTGAGAAGGAGAATTTGACGGCACTAACCGTCAATTTTCTGGAAATCACTAAGGCTGGAAAGCTCCCGGTCATGCCTTTTCTGGAGATTAGCAAAGCTATAAGCAGGGGAATAGGCTACGCTGGAGAGGGCGACGTTCTCACCGCTGCTCTCGTAGGGGCAATGGCTTCGGCGTTGGGCGAGGTGTCTTTCACAGAGATGTTCTGCCCGGATTGGCGGGATGGTGTGATCTTTCTGAGTCACATGGGCGAGATCAACATTGACCTGGCAGGCGCTCAGCCGGTTCTGATTGAAAAAGTCTGGCCATACACGGATGCAGAGCCACCTGTTTTCGCTGCGGCAGCGTTTAAGCAGGGGAATGCTGTGTTTGTTGACCTGGCCCCCGGACCTGATGATACGTTCTCGCTGGTCATATCGCCGATTACTGTAGTAGGTGAAAGAGATAGAGTAAAACTATCCAAATCAATACGCGGGTGGATTAGGCCATCTCTACCCATAGAAGAATTTCTGGCAGCATACAGCGAAGCTGGAGGTACACACCACGCGGCTATCGCATACGGCGATGTCATTCAGGAACTCTCTAGCTTTGGCAGGATGATGGGGTGGCAGGTGGTTGTTATTGGATAGCGAGGTATTATCGAATCCAATTTGTGCTTAGGCCGTACACAATGGAACGATAGTATACGGATGCACCTGTGCAAATTAAAAGTAAAAGGAGTATGGAAATGAGCAAACGATTTTCTATTCTATTGGTAGTTTTAACTATTGTATCAGGTCTTATTGGTGGAGCTATCACAGGGCGTATATTTATGCCTAAAGTAGTAATTGCAGAGGGAGTGAAACAGAGTAAGATACTGACTGTTGAGGAGCTTAGGTTGGTGGACAAGAATGGGGGAAAATTGGCTATTCTTGGAACATTAATTGATGGGAGTACAAGCTTGTCTTTTGCAGATAAGAGAGGTATTCCACGCATTATGCTTAATCTGTCTCCTGATGGAAAACCAGGTTTAGTCCTTGCGGATAAGACGGGTAAGGCATGTACTACGCTTTCTTTATCGAATGATGAAAGCCCTTGCTTAACTCTGATTAATAAGAAAAATAAGGGTGGTATTGAACTTAGTGTATCAGACAGAGGCAATAAATTGCTTTTTTATAGTAGAAGTGGTCAAGCTAATATAGGACTTATCTCGATGCCTGATGACAGCACTGGTTTAGGCTTTTATGACAGTGGACGCAAAGGCGGTATCTCAATTGGTATTGCGTCTGGTGTAAATCCAGAAATGGAGGTTCGTAATAAATATGGGAAAGTAATATGGTCTGCACCATAGAGTAGCAATATTTGGATTCTATGTTCTCTATAACAAAAGTGGCACCATTGTATATGGTGGGAGGGGGCAATTAATTGTGGAAAAGGCAACATCGGTAGAGTCCGAGATAGTTTTTATAGACAAATTCTTGGTGTTCATATGGGCTTCCGTACTTTTCGGTTTTCTTATTCTCTTTGATGAATATGGTATACCGTTCGTCGGGATTATAAGCACTGTTGTATGCCTCATAGTCGGGTGGCATCGGTTTGCCAAGAAGCAGGATAGAGTATGGAAAAAGATTCTGACCATGTTTGGTGCGCTTATAGCCTCTCTATTTCTTGGTCTAGTTGGAATTTTCTTTCTTCCGATAATACCATTTTTGGCTTGGAGGTTTTTTCTAGGCACGGTCAATAGACATGAATATGGCAAAGGGGTTAAAGTATTAGTGATATCTGCCCTTTTCCTTCTCCCTATTGGCGGATTTCTACCTTTCATACATATTTTTTTCTTTTTTTTAGACAGGTTTTTTCCACACGGTGTAATTGTGTTTCTATTAAGTAACCGGCCGTATATATGGGCTGTATTGCTTTTTGTGACTATGATACTTGGTTCCCTTCTGTATCTGGAGAAAGATGATCTAGTGTCTGATGAAGAGGACATATAGAGCAGAATGAGAATGTCATTACGTTCGTATAGACATTTTGTTAAGCCTTTATTGATGGGGATTTGGCTATGATTGACTCTGGTGCTATAAAACAGTTGGCAAAAGCGAAAAAGATGAGTGTCAAGGATCTGCTGGTACTAGCACCCCAGAACGATCCGTTCTACGCAGGGCCACCTTCCCAGATAGAAAAGGCAAAATGGTTCACAAAAGTTTATGAGGACATGGGATCCCCCGGGGAATGTCCATATTCGGCGCGTCCATTATGCGCTAGTTGCCAAAGCAAATGTCGTAAAGCCACAGAACAGATCGGGACGGGAATCGAAAGTTAATAGCAAGATAATACCATTTCTGAATTGAAATCTGTCATTAGGAACTGGGCAGGAATGATACTGTTGGCGAACTCGGAACTGCTATTCCGTCGGGGTTGGAAAATCCCGACTATCGGTTGGTGAAGACTTCATTATTGCCGATAGACGAGACTTTCCAGTTCCGTTGGATGGATTCGCCAACAGTATCATTCCTGTTCCGCTTCGATTTGAGTTTATGCCGTATTTGAACTCAGAAATAGTATAAGGTTGAGCCTGGGACTGGTGTAGTGGAAATCACAGCGATGAAAAGAAAAGCTATCCCGATTGCAATATCGTTGATCTGCTTTGCATACTCCATAAGCTTCCTGATTAGATATGGAGAAATGTTTCCAAGGGGATCGGATGTAGTCTCCAATACTGCCTATGGAATGACTATGTTCGGGGATTCATACCACGCAGGATGGAGTGTGCCCAAGCCTTCCCAGATGATATTATTTGGGTTGGCTTACCGGATAACAGGAAGCTTATGGTCTGTCAACATGCTATTCGTTGCAGCCTCAGCCCTCCTCGTATACTATACATGCCGTATTATGGATAAGAATTACGGCGCGCTAATCCCATTTCTGGTTTTCGCGGCTTTTGTAATGATGACGCCGTTCTCATTTGGCGCAACGCTTGGCGGTGGCTCAGGGCTTCTGAATACCTTGTTTTTGATAATAGCTCTTGCGCATATACGAGACCTCAGTCGCTTGAAAAATCGGGTCATGGTTATCATCTTTCTCAGCGCGGCGAGCTTGACGCGACCGGACAATTGGGTGAATACTTACATGATAGTTTCCTGCATATTCGCCCTGAAGTACTTGCCGAGAAACAGACCGAAATTTGATAGAGTTGATCTGCTATTCCTGATCCCGCTATTCATGCCTGTAGTGTGGCATATCATGGATTACTTTGTGTTCGGAAATCTGTTCTACAGCAGATGGCTGGCTCAGAGATTCGCCATGGAATATTCAAGTGGCAGGACATTTGACTGGCATAGATACCCTGGGCTGGTGAAATCCGCCTTTTTCGGCACTTTTCACTTATCATCCTGGTTTTCAGTTAGAACACTGACGCTCATTGCGCTATCGGTGACGGGGATCGTAACTATGTTCGTGAAACAGCGGCGGATATTGCTCTTCATGGCATGTCCGTTCTTCGGAACTATAGCTCTCTATTTTGCTACCTATGTCAGGGGAATGCTCTTTATGAGTCGATTTCTCTTCTACAACTATATTTTTATCTTTTTCGTCGTGAGCGTCGGAATAGCTCAGTTGGGCATTTTCATCCTGTATTTGCCAGTCAAATACCTGCGAAATGCTTTGCAGGTGGCGTTAACCTGTCTGATTGTGTTTTTCATTGTGTATACGCCCTTCAGGACAAAGATAGTAGCTTCTATGCTACCCGGCCTCTCCTCACGATCCGAGATCGTGAGGAGAGAAAACAAAGCTGTCCAATCCATAGTGGACGATTTATCTCCCGATGACGTACCCATTGTAATGGCCAACTTATCCATCTCAACTTCCAGAATAGCTCTAAAATTGGGAACAGGTAGGGACATATATCTCCTTGAACGCCTGGTGGGACTTGAAAAACTGGGTGTGCAGTATTTTCTTCCTGATATGGAGAATCGCACAGTGTACCTCGCGTATGGCAAATCAGTGAAGGGTGGAATCAAGAATCTAATACAGAGGATAGAAAAAGAGGCTGTGAAAATAGAGACAATATTCGATGAATACGGACTGAAAATATGCAAGTGTCTCATATAATATACGAGTTTTTCAGTTAGAGAAGCAAAGTCTTGGTAGGAGCGGGTAAACGGTCTTTGATTGGTACCTAAATTCGCCCAATGAAACGGTGATCCCATACGGTTTCAGAAGCGCCACAAACGCAGTTCTGATGCGGTCTATCAAGGGATATAAAGGGTTAAGGTAACTATTCACGTTGTACATATTTAGTCCACTGTGGCTCTGTCATTCTGAGCGAAGCGAAGAATCTCTCTTCGACAGAGCAATCATACAACGGGATTCTTCGCTTCGCTCAGAATGACAAGGTGAATAGTTACTATTTGGTTTAGCCCATAATCCCGCAATATTGAAACACGCTTCTCATTGGACGAAATCTAGGTCCTAAACGTTACTTTCTGTTCCGTTACTGGCCATAGGCGTATTACACGAATCTGATTGATACCTGTAATAGCAAACGGACAATTTCCATCGATCTTTCGTTGGCTGTTAATAAGGAAGTTCAGAATGATTCAGCGCAGGCCTAAAACACGCTCTCAGGCCATAGCGCTAATTCATGTGTTATTCCTTCGCTCTGGATGATGATGCTTTTGGGATGGATGGCCAGGATCTTTATTTTGTTAATTTCTTCTCTGACCTGCATAAGATGACTGTCTCTATTTGAGTCTGTCACGATGGCAATGGGATTCTCGTCATCCCAGATGATGGGTAGCTCCACAGTTAAGCGTGGTCATGCGAATTCATGTCTGAATTAGGTATCTTTCGCATTTAGCATTGTCATGACATACTATGACAGAATTCTGGTAAACGCAAGGTACAAAAGGCATGGCTTGTATGATAGGTACAATTGTGCGTTTGCCTGTTTTTACCCGAAATCGTCGCCAATTCATCAACTTCTGCACACACCACGTTTTAATGTGGTGCTACCCGGGAAGCTATGATCCTGATGAATGGTTCTTTCCTGGCTCTGAATCCGTTGATGGCACTGTAGCGGGTGCCATGAAAGCTGGTTTGGCGGCCTATCCATAGCATCTGGAGCAAACATGAAGCCATCTCAGGCGGGCCGCGTTCATATGTAATGTCCAAAAGCCGCGCTTCGCTCCTTGAATATGGCATTGCCAGACGCATTGCCATCCCAGCTTTTGCTCAGGAAAGGAACTCCGCCATCCTGAGATACCATCAACTCCAATACTGCTTGCTTCAAGTCTGGGCGGTGATCTTTCGAATATCCGTAAGTTACAGCAACTGCTTCAATAGCATGTTCGTCTGAATCTGGAATATACTCGCCTGTCAGTGAAAAACTGGTAGTATCGAGGCAGTTGAAACGCAAGTCAATACTTTCCTGCTGACACACAGACAGAGCAATCTCGCTAAACAGCATATCACACCCGTAGGAAAACGCTTTATCAAGACTACGACCCAGCTTAAACCTATTGAATGAGTCTGCCGAAACGCCATCACGGAACAGAAGAGCCATAGGCTTGTTTTCAAAAAACTGTGGTGTAAGGGAAATGGGGCGGTTAGAGAAACCAAGACTATTCAGGATCATGCCTGCTATAGCTTCAGCTTCTCCTGTGCTGATCTCTTCTCGCTCATCTGGCTCAATTCGACTATCTATCATCTCTATAATCCCTGAGTCATGGATAACACCAACCACAATACCCAGGTGATCCAATCGTTCTACTCTGGTAATGCCCATATGTATACCGCCGCTGGGTGGTTACTTTCACCCAGAGGAGGATAATACATTTTCTCTATCAAAGCAACTGCTCAATGTCGGTTTCAAACACAGAAAACACCTATTCTCCCATATTTGATAGATCAAACTTTGCCGCAAATGATCTCCAGTTTCCCAACTCAGGGTTCCATGGAGCATTGACCAGCGGAAAGTCAGTGGAGGAGGTATGCCCCACTATGTATGCAGCGCTTCCATCAGGCGATACAGCCACAAAACGTCCCTTCTCATGTTTCGCTCCACCAAGATAGCTTCCATAGAGCAAAGTCGATAACGTGGGATCAAATATCGCCAGAAAGGCATCTCCTTCGCCCTTGTGTATGGTCTGGAAAGCATTTGGCGTAGCTAACCCGTCAACTGTCGTGGAACCGGAGCAGTAAATGTTTCCTCTGGAATCCATAGCTGGTCCCCAGAACGCCGCGTCGAATACTGTGCAGGCATCCAGAGAGCCATCAACACTAATTCTAGCAACGAATCCACCGTTATCACTACCCTTCAGCTTGCTTTGGTAGGCTCCAGGCGTCGTTGGAAAGTCATGTGGCGTTATTACACCTGTTATATAGAAGTTTCCAGAAACATCGTTAAACCCTTCTGTCTCAATCCATTCCGCGCCGCTCCCACCGAACCAGGTCAGATACACCAGCTTTTTGCCATCCAATGATAACTTCCCAACAAACATCTCAACTTGACCGCTGCTGCGTTCTGGCTGGAACGCGTCTGGAGTGATACTGAGACTGCCCCAATCAGTTCCTTTTGTAGACCCAGCAAACCAGTAGCTTCCGCGATTATCCTCAGCAACCGAAAAGATAAACTCATTGGTCGAGTTGGTTGTGCCAAAATAAGTCGAGAATACCAGACGACTGCCATCTGCGGATAATTTGGCTATATACCCGTGGTTTCTCCCGCCTGGATTCTCTGGAAGTAGAGCGTCCGGGGTAGTGGGAAAATCGCTGGACTCCGTACCTGCGGCAATGACTACCTCCCCCGTTGGGTGCAGATGAATAGCGCGCCCAATATCCTGACCACTTCCCCCAAGATATGTGGAATAGATTAGACGCGAGCCATCCGATGAGAGCTTGGTAATAAAGGCATCAGCAGGATCATGCACAGGATTATCAACACCGCCATTGAAAGTTTCATCAAAGGCGCCCGGTGTGGTGGGAAAGCCCTCCCCAGCCCGACCAGAGACGTAGAGTTCACCCCTATCATTTACCGCGCAGACATAGGCGTAATCCTCCTTAGGCCCACCCAGGTAAGTAGCCCAGATCAGGTTACCATCAGCATCAACTTTGGCGACCGCTACATCTCCTCCCCCGTGACTGTTAGTATCATACGCGCCTGGCGTCGCCGGAAAGTCAGCACCGGCTCCACCCGCAAGATAGAGATTTCCCTCCGAATCAACCGCAGCAGCGCGAAACTGACCGATACTAAAGCCGCTGGAATATCTCAGGATTGGGTTTATATTTGACTCCGCTGCTGATTCCTGGCATTCTGCGGTTCCCGCCAGAGCTGCGAATACTGAAATAAGTATAACGCCGACGACGAGACCTATGCGCAGGTTCTGAAGTGCAAAAGGCTTATGATATTTGCCCCAGATCTCTCCAACACTCTTCTGTCCATTTTTCCAAGTTATTCTCATCTTCTTTGCAGTATAGCCTCCATTGCATTGACAAATTAGTTTTCAGCAGTACCACAAGCTACCAGCTTGTCCCAATGTAGCCCTGTAAACGCTTTTTTACAAGCTGGCAGCTTGTGGTACTTAACCCAGTCTAAACGCTATTGATTGATTTATCCCTATTGCCTACTGCACCGACAACTTAATTCTTAATACCATCACCGGAGCAGTGAATTCAGGATTTTGGCTCAATTTCTGGGTGGCTTTCCGTAGAACATGCCGCTGGCTTGTTTCCAAACGGGCTGGCAGCCGCGTTCTACGAAATGCCCGTCTCTTCGGCGACAAACGGTACTATGAAAAACTAAGTTGTCGGTGCATTACTACAAAACTTTACGGAACCATCGCGCCGCTATATCACCACGAAAATAATGTCCGCCATCGTGTATGAAAAATTCCACATTCTCGCTGGCGCCCAGCATGTCATACGCCCGTTGAACTTTCGAGCGTATTTCCTCCACATCGTCCTCAAAGAGGAGGCCATCCGACCTTCCTATCATGTGCAGGCATGGCCTGGGAGCGATAAGTGAGAATATCTCGCCCACGTCGCCGTATTTCAGCAAGCCGGGGAAGAATTGCGCGCCGCATGAAGAAAGCTTGGACGATCTCTCCCTGAACAGATTCGCACAGCCGGATGGCGCGCACGCCTTGATCCGTTGGTCGAACACGGTCATATACATAGTCATGCGCCCACCGAAGGAGTTGCCGAGGCATCCGATCCGCTCACTGTTGACCTCCGGTCTGGATACGAGATAATCCAGCGCCGTCTGACCGTCCTGGATCATGAGTGATAGGAGCGGAATTCCATACATAGCTGCCGCCATAAACTTAACGTTGCATTTATCCCGGTTGCCCACAGATTCCGCCCGCTCTCCCCATCCCCACCAATCGGGAGTCAGCGTCACAAATCCGGCGCGCACCATGTCCAGAGCATAGCTGCGATAGGGATTATCCTGCTTCGATAATCCGACAATAGTCTCTTTACCGTCCTGTGTGTGTCCGTGCAGACACAGGAGGCCGGGACGCCGCTCACCCGCCTTCAGATCGAGTGGTATCAGCATGTAGGCACTGACGCACACACCCTCCGTAGAATAAAAGTAGATGTGCTCTCTGATGTGATCCTTCTCCTGCACTCGCTCAACTACTTCGGGCTGCATGGGAACACGCGGAGGTAGATCACCTCGCAATTCCACCAATTTGTCAAAGAATTTCTCCTGCCATCCCCGGAAGTCGCCCTCTTTGTATATCATGGAAGGCGGGTTCTCCCGCGCATAGCGGATCAAAAACTGTCGGAATGAAAATTCGTCGTTGGATAATGTCATTGTGCGATCCTCTTCGATAAAGTAGTTCTCATGAGCTACCCTCACCCATAATAATGGAAATATACCGGGAGGGCGAAGCTCCATACGCATTAAGCTAAGCAGATGAAAGTGATAAATCCAGATGCGTGAACCCCGTAGGGGTGGAATATTTATAGATTGTATGCTCAAAACAACCTCTAAGCCCCATAGGGGCGACATGTG
>SDBT01000535.1_pt1 | contig 60208 bp, 47 predicted proteins | sample 2277101 | NCBI WGS metagenome assembly SDBT01 (sample SAMN10404973, study PRJNA504765) | marine sediment metagenome | isolation source: marine sediment core GS10_PC15, 103 cmbsf | place: Arctic Ocean: Southern Knipovich Ridge | collected 2010 | reverse complement strand
GTGCCCCTACGGGTATTTTGGCGATACGAATTTACCGACTAAAACACTAAGTGGTTCAATCGACAAATCTGTGTTGTTTTTCGTAGGGGCACAATGCTTGTGCCCGGGCACGCGCAGCGTGCCTCTACGGGTATTTTGGCGATACGAATTTACCGACTAAAACACTAAGAGCGTGTCTGAAAAGCCTATTTACGCGGCTTTAGCAGACTGGTTACTATGCGACAAACGCCTGATCATCAGGCGGAACATAGCAGCATAAATCATCGATTCACTGGTTTCAGTGAGAGCGTATCGAAAAGTTGACAAATCAGGTTTCATAATCTATCCTTACTGGGTTATGAAAGAGAAAACATATCCCAGTAATTTGAATGATGCTGAATGGCAAATACTTAAGCCGTTGATACCTGAAGCCAAACCAGGTGGCAGACCGCGCACAGCGAATATGCGTGCAGTTCTCAACGCAATATTCTATATATTGCGTGGTGGCTGTGCCTGGCGGATGCTACCCCATGACTTTCCGCCATGGAAAACAGTGTATCATTACTTCCGTCAGTGGCGGATTGACGGAGTCTGGGAACAGATGAATGAGACACTGCGTATCCGACTCCGAAAGGCTGATAGTCGGGAAGCTGAACCCAGCGCTGCCATTCTGGACAGTCAATCTGTCAAGACCACAGAAACTAAGGGGGTCCGTGGCTATGACGCAGCCAAGAAAGTCAAGGGACGTAAACGCCACATTTTGGTAGACACCATGGGTCTGCTGTTAATGGTCCTGGTTCACGCAGCGGATGTCCAGGACAGAGATGGCGCCAAACTGCTTTTGGTCAAAGTCAAGGAATCCCTTCAACGCTTCAGTCGTCTGCGCTTGATCTGGGCTGATGCTGGTTACGCTGGCAAGCTTATTTCCTGGGTGCTTACCAATTGCGGCTGGGTACTGGAGATTGTCAAGCGTAGTGATGACGTGAAGGGATTCCAGGTTTTACCCCGTCGCTGGGTAGTGGAGCGAACCTTTGCGTGGTTTGGTAGATACCGTCGGTTAAGCAAAGACTATGAAACACTACCAGAAACCAGTGAAGCAATGATATATGCTGCCATGAGTCGCTTAATGGTTCGGCGTTTAGCACATCAGGCTTAAGTCGCTGCCGAATGAATAGATTTCTTAAACACCCCCTTAAGACAGGACCAGTGTGTCATATGATACTATTATTCTGGGATATACCTCCGTATGGCAACTCCATACGGATTCACCATCAGTAATATATCTTGACTCTTCAGAATTTCGTCAAGATATATCCAACTATCAAACATGAGTAGACTTTTCAGACACGCTCTAAGTGGTTCAATCGACAAATCTGTGTTGTTTTTCGTAGGGGCACAATGCTTGTGCCCGGGCACGCGCAGCGTGCCCCTACGGGTGATTTGGCGACCTATGATGGCATGAGGCTTGAGCGGTTGTTTCAATTTGGTGGGTTGGAATGATGCAGGATTATGTTATCTATTAACCGCGTTTTGCCGATAAACACTGCAAGGGCAACGAGTACCTTTCCCCTGACAATATCAAGATCATCCAGTGTATCTGCGTCCACGATGGCGATGTAGTCTATCTCAGCCAACGGCTCAGCTTCGATCATCTCCCTCATTGTATGGGAAATCTCCGCCGCATCAGTCTGGCCGGACTCAACGAGTTTCGCCGCTTTGTGGAGCGATCTGCTCAATACAAGCGCCGCTTGCCGCCCCGCCGGGCTGAGATACCTGTTTCTGGAACTCATAGCAACGCCATCTTCTTCGCGTATTGTGGGCATAACGGTGATCTCAATATCAAAGTTGAGATCCGCCACCATGCGCTTGATCACCACAGCCTGCTGTGCGTCCTTCTGTCCGAAGTAGGCTTTATGGGGATAAACGAGGTTGAAGAGCTTTGTTACTACAGTGGTAACGCCGCGGAAATGTATCGGACGGGATGCGCCGCACATCTTCTCTGTGATCCGTTCGGCGTTTACGAATGTCGCGTATCCGGTGGGATACATATCTTCCGGCGTGGGAGCAAATATAATATCAACGCCCACGGATTCAGCCATTTCGGAGTCGCGCTGGAGGTCTTTGGGATACTTATTATAGTCTTCACCTTGACCAAATTGTGTGGGGTTGACAAAAATGCTTACCACCAGAAGATCATTTTCAGTCCGAGCGCGCCGCATGAGGCTTAGATGTCCTTCGTGCAGAAATCCCATGGTGGGTACCAGTCCGATAGTCATGCCATCAGCACGCGCAGACCAGCAGCAATTCTGAATTTCAGCGGGAGAAGTAATGATTTTCATGCTGGTAACAGCTATCAATCATCCGATTTGTAAGCTTCGACTATCTTCTCGCTAATATCGACAGGAACTTCCTCGTAGCGAGCGAATTCCATGGCAAAGGAACCTCTGTCGCTGGTTATGGACCTGAGATCAACAGAGTATCTGAACATCTCGGCCATAGGTACCTGAGCTTTTATGACCTGCCTGCCGCCCTGCGGGGTTACGCCTGAGATTCTACCGCGTCTACCGTTGAGGTCGCTCATAATATCGCCCATATACTCATCCGGGATAGTTACTTCCACATCCACAAGAGGCTCCATTATAAATGGCTCAGACTCGTCCATCGCCTTTTTGAACGCCATAGAAGCTGCGATTTTGAACGCCATTTCCGAGGAGTCAACCGGGTGGAAGCCGCCGTCATAAAGAGTGATCTTCATGTCTACCACCGGCGATCCGGACAGAATGCCTTCCGGCATAGCTTCTACCAATCCCTTTTCTACGGCGGGGATATACTGTCTGGGAACCGATCCGCCTACGATGGCGTCAACGAACTCGAATCCTGAGCCGCGCTCCACCGGTTCCATTCTTAACCAGACATCGGCATACTGACCGCGTCCACCTGTCTGCTTCTTATATCTTCCCTGCTGTTGGGAGGATGAGCGTATAGTCTCTCTGTAGGGAACTTTTGGCACAGTGGTGGTTGATGCCACGTTAAAGCGTTTCTGGATCCTGCCCAGCGTAACATTAATATGCAGTTCTCCCATACCGGAGATTATGGTTTCCTTTGTCTCACTATCTCTCCTGATAATGAAGGTAGGATCTCCATCAGCCATCCTGCCCAACATAACGCTTAACTTCTCATCATCGCCCTGGGTCTCAGGAAGTACAGCCATAGATATTACAGGATTGGGAAAGTCGATGGGGGGCAGTATAACTCTGGCATCATCGCCGCAGAGCGTATCGCCGGTACTTGTGTCGCTGAGTTTCATGATAGCGCCAAAATCACCTGCTATTATCCGTTCAGTATCTATATGCTTCTTCCCATCAATGAGCGAGATGCTGCTGATGCGTTCTTCCTCACGCTTTATGGTATTATACGCACGGGTGTCAGTTTTTATAGTTCCCGAGTACACCCGGAAGAAATTCACTTTGCCAGCATAAGGATCTGTCATAGTTTTGAAAGCAAAGGCGCACAATGGAGCGGCTCCGTCAACTTCTAAAGTTACTTCTTCATCATCAGTTCCGAACTTTTTGCCAACCGGCGGCTCAATATCCACCGGGGATGGAAAACTTCCAATCATATCCAGCACAAGCTGCGGGCCTAGATTGTTATAGGCTGAACCACACATTACCGGCACAAACTGGTTGGCCGCAATACCTTTTCTCAAGCCCGAAGCTATTTGCTCAACAGTCAGTTCCTCACCTTCAAGATATTTCTCCAGCAAGTCATCATCGGTCTCTGCCACAGCATCTATCAGAGCTTCGCGGTGGCTTTCCGCCTGCTCCTGCATATCATCGGGTATATCTACTTCCTCCAGTTTTTTCCCACCGTCCGAAGCTATGAAAGCCTTCATCTTGACTAGATCCACTATACCGCGGAAGTCGACTCCGATTCCAATAGGGAGATGAACAGAGACTAGCCGACTGCCTAGAGATTCCAGGGCTTGCATTGTCTCATCAAACTTTGCCATTTCCTTATCAAGCTTGTTTATAAATATTACTCTGGGCCTATTATAATGTTCAGCTCTATACCATGCTTTCTCCGTCCCAGCTTCAACGCCCGTGCTTGCATCTACCATGACTAACAGGGTATCGGTCACTCTTATGGCCACTTCCTGTTCTCCGCTGAAATCACTGTATCCCGGCGTATCGATCAGATTTATCTTGCAGCCGTTCCATTCGCAAATGCAGAGTGAAAAGTCTATGCTGGTTTTGCGTTGGATCTCTTCGTCGTCATAGTCGGATACTGTTGTACCGTCATCAACTCTTCCCAGCGTGTCAATAGCTCCAGCATCATATAACAGTGCTTCTGTCAGAGATGTTTTGCCTGCGCGCGCATGTGAGACAATGGCGATGTTCCTGATCGCATCTGATTCGTATTCCTTCATACTCGCATTCTCCTTAACACGTCCTTATGCCCTTTTCATTTGAGAATAATCTTGATCTGCTTCCCACGGGCTTGATGATTTGTAGACAAGTTGTAACAGGTGAAAATAACTGCCAAACTTCACCTATTACCCAATGAGCGGGAATGACTAAGAACCTTCCGAAGACCGTCAGTTGAATGGGTGCAGCCGCTTTCGGATGGACTCCAGGAGAGGAAATAGCCTCTTAGCTAACTAGAATGTGTATTATTAATACTGCAAATCCCTGCATCAAGCGCAAAGAAAAGTAATTTGAGTATACACCAAAAACTGCCATAAAGTCAATGGCAAAACCGCCGAAAAAGGCTGTCCCAAAGTAATTGGTGACATAGAATCAATAAAGCCGGCATCCATTCACAGCAAAATCATCTTTCCGCTTTACGGAAAGCTAAGCAAGAGGTATACTGGTGGCAACCAGATTCAATATTAGCCAGCAATCAGCAAATGAGTTCATAGATCCCATAGATCCCATAGACTCATAGACCCATAGACCCACACTTCCACAGGAGCGGATAATATGGCACATAGAAAGCCAAATATTTTGTTTATCATGACAGATCATCAGCGCGCGGACAGTATAGGAATGGTTCAGGCAGGCGTAGAAGTCGCTCCCAATTTGAGCAAGCTGGCTTCACGCGGGGTAGTATTCAGCCGCGCTTATAATACGTGCCCGCTTTGCGTTCCGGCGCGGACGGCTCTGGCGACGGGGAAATATCCAACCAGCGCCGGTGTCGTTTTCAACGACTGGAGCGGCGCGACTGCCGGCGATCACAAGCCTATCCATCAATTTCTTGCGGAGGATGGATATAGCGTTGGTCATATTGGCGTACACCACATCCGCGTGGAGCCAGAGATTCAGGAGCGCGTTCAATTCCGCAAATGGATCGGCAACGGGGATTACTCCCGCCATCTCAGGGAACTTGGCATTGATGGGAGTCCGTCAGAGGGCGCTGATTTCTTCAGAAGGGAGATCGAAGAATTCCGAAATGGTGAATTCGTCAAGGTGAGGTATTCAAATACGCAAACTGCTCTCTGGGCAAATCCGGCGGAACATTTCATGGACAGCTATTTCTGTCAGCAGAGCGTTGATTTTATCCGCGAGAATTCTACTGAGCCATTCGCCCTGTTTACCTATCTATGGGCACCGCATCCGCCGCTGCGGGTGCCTGAACCCTATGCCTCCATGTTCGGTACCGAGGGCATTGAGCTGCCATCGAATGTAGATATGCCAGCTAATGGCGAACCTCCGAATCGACGCAGGGGTATTGCCGCGCAGCTTGCTGAAAATATCTCAATGGATGATTGGCGGAAGGTCTGGGCAGCGCATCTGGGATTGGTGAACCTTGCTGATGCCGGGATCGGGCGTATTCTACAGGCTTTGGAAGAGTCCGGTCAGGCGGATAACACCATTGTTGTCTTCACTGTGGATCACGGCGACCATCTGGGTCAGCACCGCATGTATCAGAAGATGGAGATGTACGAGCAAGCCGTCAGGATCCCTCTGATCATCCACGCGCCCGGAGCCGATGTTCGAACTCTCGACACTCCTGTCTCCCATCTGGATTTGACGCCCACTTTGCTGGATTTTGTCGGAGTTGAACAGCCCGGCGATCTGGATGGAATCTCGCTTCGGGATTGCATCGTTTCAGGAAATCCGCCGCCGGATAGACCAATATTCAGCCAGTATTCCGGGAACCCCACAACCGGCGACACCCGCCGCGCCGTGATAACGGACAGGTATAAATACATCTACGACCCGGCGGACTTGCCCGAATTATACGATCTGGAAAGCGACCCTCTCGAAACGCAAAACCTCGCGGCGGACGCTAAATACGCGAAGATCATGCGAGAACTGCACGAGGAATGTAAATCGTGGGCGAACAGCCACGGCGATTGGGTTTTGGCGTAATTAAGATATCTTCGTAGAGTAAATAAAGCAAATCTTGCAGTTTAATGCTACTCAATTCGTATATCCATAGAATAATCAATGGGTAAGACTCTCGCAATATAGCCATCTATAATGCCAACCATCATCTGTGTAGATATTCTGTTGTGATAAGCTAGTTCGCCTATTTCTTGTGTACCAAAATGCAGCAATAAAGTCGCGAGGAGTTCAGGATATTTCTTGATTTGCTGTTTTTTAATAAATGAACTTATTTTGACCTTGTCGTCCGGGGTTAAAGCCGACTCGCCCTTAGTTTCGCTGGTCTTGTATTTACCACCATCCATCACTAAAAACATGTCGCCCAAAGCCCCTATCCGTGCTCTGTTAATATATATTTTCCAATTAACAGGCAATTGCTTTCTCATACTCAGCACGGCCCAAAGTTCTTGCTCGCCCCGCTTTCTTATTTCATCCAATGATGCCTTCAATAATGCCTTCGATGATTTATCCGTTCTTCTACCATAATGCAGAGTAGTAATTATCCCTGCAATACTAAAAAGCAAAGCAATTACAGTAATCAGAGCAATCAATCTTGATCTTGGGAACCGCTTTGCGGCATCCACAGTTCGATCTGTAGAATTGTCCAATGAAATCTGTCCTATATATGCTGAGAAATGTAAGCCGCCAATAAGCCAAACATCATGAGCGGAGTCATATTGTTCTGTTCAGCCATTTGCATTATGTAGGCTGGTTTAACTAAATTCGTAACATCGGTCATAGCTTCTTCATAACCCATATTTATATATTGATCCATCTTCGCATCAATCATGGACTTGAGGACTTTCGGGAGGGCATCCAAGCCTTTGGACGTTAATACAACACTATCTCCTCGGCTGTCTATATAACCCTGGCCTCTAGCTCGAGCCACACTACTAATAACTAACTTGCCTATTCCCTTGAGTACCCTCGGCTCATAGACAGCCAGTAATATATTGGAGTCATTTTTCGAGGACAAAATCTCATACGACTCATGAAGATGTCTTGACGCCGTTGAGGATCTACTCAATACAGTCAGTTCGTACATCATATACGCTGAAACTATTGCCGTAACGATAGAAAGAAGCATAAGAAACGCCGAGAAAATCGCTTTCTTACCAGGATCTTGTGTTGATTTCATCTTTCCCCCTTAGATCTCTTGATTCCTTAGCCATTGAATGATTGGGTCAAAAACTACTTGCTGCAAGTGGGTATACGGCTTAACTCGTTTGTGATACTATATCACTATGCCGACAGTATACCTCAATCTTTACAAGAAGTCAACAGCAAAACCTGGACTTTGAGGTTCGGACACTCCCATTACTATATCGGCAGTATGAACCAAAAACTTTAGCATATAATTTGTGATTTGGTAATTCTATCTAAAAAACAATCATGTTATTGGAGCAGTAAAGCCGTTATTCTCTGTTAAAGTTCCCTGGCTAAACGACCGAAATATATAGAGTTACAGAAATTTCATGAAAGAGTTGCCATCATGAGTCGTTTCCGTAGTCTAGCCCTTGTGGGCGTCTTCTATGACGGGGACAAGCCTCCTATACTACGGATGCTATATCGCCCCTCAACTCTTTCCTGAAAATTCTATGGCCGCTAATAGATCGCACCGACATACACCGCGGTGCCAAGGGTTTCCAGCTTCCAGTCATTCCGATGTATTCCATGTTGTTCCAGCGTGTCCAGCGGCCTCTCTGAAGTGACATTGGATAGCCGCCTGTTAGCCAGTTCGGGCAGTCTGATTTCGATATGATTCTATACCATATCTGCACCTTATCCATGCTGTTTCCCTCGCGTGAATGACCCAGTGGTGTGCCCTAGGTGGGTCAGAGACATATCTCTGCAAGCAGATACGGACTTTAGCGTCTATCCGAAGACCTGATCTTGATACAGGCTTCGCCCACTCAACCGAGGGTTTTCGGATAGGCTCGTAGCGAGGAGATCACCAAGTGTTTTGCCCTCATAATACTTATCGCTTTGAGAAGGGGGAAATGTGAATTCGATCTCTTCGGGAACTAAATGAGCCTGCTATACCTGCTACCAACCTTCAGACGCAGAAGAGGTATTATACCAATTTCATAAAATCATTGTGCGTTAGGATATAGCACTGGTGCAGGACATGAATGATGCTGTTGGAAAATTCTCTCGTAGAACGTACAGCTTGCTCGTCCTGAAGCGTTTGTATGGTAAGAGCAAGATGGTAGCTTGTGGTACTCATTTTCCACTTCGGCTGTAAACGAATTCGTCAACAGTCTATTTCCAGTCCCGTCCGTAATGAATAGTAATAAAGTGAAAATGATATTATAACTCAGCCAAACAAAGTTGTGCGAGAAACTGCACGAGGAATGCAAATCGTGGGCAAATAGCCACGGCGATTGGGTACTGCCATAGTTTAGAGTATCACCGAGGATTTCAATATTTCTTGCTCTGGTTCTAGAGTGGAAAGAGTTTGGGTAGCCAGTTCCTCGACCCGATAAGCTTTAGTTTTGCTATCCCTAGAACCACAGGAACTTGAACATATGCCATCCAGCAACGGAACCCACGACACTCCAGAACGTCCCTGCCGCGAACTCGCCAAGCACAAGTCCCATGAAAAACGGGATGGCTTTTCTATGCGCTCTCAGTCCGCCGTATCTCAGTATGATCCATTTCAGCAGCCAGCCAACGAAGATGGAAAACCACAGCGGATTCATTGCCCAACTCCCTGACACAGCGTAACCTGCTGGATGAAGCGGCCACCAGAAAAATCGCTTCCTCATGGCCATGAGAATCACGGAAAACACCATTCCAATCCCTATGAAAGACAGCCCATAGCTATCAGGCTGCACAGGATTATTGATCCATTTGTCCAGGCGGCCGAAGATCTCGCGCCCGCGCCAGAGAGTAGCGCCAGTTTTATAAGTCACGTGCAGATATGCCCAGAATCCGGACAGCGTACCGAGGACAATGGCTATGACCATCGCATAGAACAGCTTTCTGTTGTCTATGCCTGTCTTTTCGGCAAGCTTAAATCCCTCAAGCTGATGCGGCATAGGATGACATCTGTGGGCGCGGTTGATGAAATGATAAAATGAGAACATGGTGAGGTTGTTCGTTCCAAGCCTGCGCGTCCCTATTATTTCAGGAATGATAGTATCAGGGCCCATATAGTGAAGATCATGGACAGGCGAACCTACTTCCGCCCTCATTCTGGTGATGGCTATTGCGAGAAGATACCAGATGGTAAAGAAAATGGGCGCCAGCCAGAGGGACATACCTGCGCTATATGAGAAGAGCGTCAAGAATCCCATTCCACCGATGATTCCCAGAACCGCCATCCTATATCGCATGGGTTCTGCTGAGTCGTCCAGTTCCGATTTTCTGCCAAATATTTTCTTCAGCACCTTAATCAGGTGGAATCTACTGGTCCATAGAGCTATCATGCATAATCCTATATATGCCCCATGTGATTGCTCATCGGCATACGGAAATCGAGGTAGAGCGCGCCAACCCGCCGCCGCGCCCATGATCCTCTCAACCTTCCAGAACAGGTAAAAAAACCAACACGATAGGGATAGATCCAGCGGGATGAAAAACGCCAGACCTACACCAAAAGGGAAAACGGCTACAGGCGTCCATCCCATCGCCGTCCAGGGTTTATCCGCAAATAGCTTGCTAACGTCATATAATTTTCCGCCGATACTGGGGACTTGAGGATGGAGGAAATGTGTGCCGTTGATGAGATCCAGGCTGCACGCAATGGCAAAACCGATCCACATAATCCGATTCCTGAAAAGACTTGTATTCGGTTTTGTCATCTCAAGAGGTATCTGGATGATAGGATAAGTCAGTTTCTCTGTCTCAACCCACTGCTTTCTTATAACGGAGTTAATACATACCTGGATAAAGACGAGGACAATGATAAAGCTTGACCACATAAGCACAGGCCGCAGCCATGCGCGGATATGATCAACTGTGTATAGAGTTGAGAACCCTGTATAATATCCTTCCAGCACTGGCTTCTGATCCACTACGAGCCAGCGCGGAATGGAATTATGGAAGAGACTGGCCCAGTCGTTTTCGGGCGAGGCAAACCAGAATGAGTGCCCGAAGAGCGGTATCAGGATCTGTATCCTGTCATGCCCGGCAATAGCTGATGATATACAGAGCATGGTGTATACAGTCAGCAGTTCGCCCTGAGTTAAGGCAAGCTTGGGCGCGACCTTCCTGAGGAATAAACTCAGGGCTGTCAATACCAATAAAATTATGACTACGTTGAAAAATAACGCTACATCTGTGGGATATATTCTCACCGGCCGCAGGCAGGACATCATGATCCAGTAGGCGTTTATAGGAATTAAAATCAGGGCAAGTGTAAAAGACTTGATGGTCAGGCTGGGAACGTACTTACGCGCATACTCCACTATCTCATCCTGAAATATAGGTTTGCTCAGGTGAAGCAAATCAACATCGCGCCTCTTCCCCACTTTGGAAAAGTGGGGAAGAGGGATTTGAGATATATAACAAGGATATCGTTACTTAGCTGTCCCTTGAATCTCAGAATCCGGCTTTGATTCCACCCCAGCAAAGCGGCAACTTTGACGCCGGATCGACAGCGGCGGTGCCGGCCATATAGTCTTTGATTTCATCGGCCGAGAAAGCGCGGTTTGCCATTATAACCTCGTCAATTATTCCCTTGAAACGGCCATGCGTGGCGTCAGGCTGAGTGCCGTCCGATTCTGCTCCTACATAAAGGTTAGCGCCATTCGTATCGATCGTCCCGGGCCACTGCTCCTCTGTAACAATCTCCCCATCGATACACAGCCTCAGCAAGTTGCCATCATACGTGACCGCTGTATGCACCCAGCGATTGAGCGGCAGCGCCTCCGGACTCTCGACTGGATGATACGTTCCAGAGATCCGTGGTTCGCTGCTGAGCTTTTCAGGAAACCGGTTATTCCAGCCGGTTACCTCCAGCGTATAAGCGCCGCTTTGCTTTTTGGATACAATAGTCTCGCCGTTGTTCCCGGGCAGGAACTCTGTCTTATGTACCCATGCCATTATCGTCATGCCGCCGGCCAGATCCAGAGTGGCGTTTGCCGGCACTAAAACATGGGCAGTTGCGCCGTCGAACTCCAGAGCCTGTCCATATTTGCCATTAACCGTTGTGGCGTTGGTGATGGCGCCATCGTTCCCTGTGCCGGATATGTCGCTCACCTTATCCCCCTCATCTTCGTCAAAAGTGAAGTAGATGACTATGGAGGGGTCAATATCGCTAAAGGCGACCCCGCTCAGACAGATGATCACCAAAGCAATGAGAGAAGTGATTTTGCAACATTTCATAACATACCTCCAGACATTCATGTCAGAATAAAAGTGAGACTCATGAAATCCCAGGGACAAGTAACCAAAGCGAATCTGCGAAATATCAAGTTGGCAAATTGCCTCCCAAATGAGCTTTTAGCAGATTCTTTGTCAAGCGCTTTTCCACATTGGCTGAAAGATAAGCTCTTTCGCTTCATATACTAACATATTTTCCTCTGTAGATCAACAGAGATTTTCTATCAATGCCTGTGCTCCCGGAGAGAAAATGCGAACATGAGGTTCGCCCATACTATAATTACGTTTGTCTTTTGCCGATGGCGCAAAGATACACGGCGATCTCATCTTCACCATCTATGCCGATTATAGGCTCAATTTCGCTATCGAAGAACGCGCCTACACTACAGCATCCCAAGCCCATCGCTTCGGCGGCGAGATATGCGTTCTGGCAGATATGCCCGGCGTCCATGTAAATGTATCTGTACCCTCGCTCCATATACTTCCATTTGGATCGGGCGACTATTGCTGTCCAGATAAAGACGAAACTCGCATCCTGTAGCATTTCCTGTCCCAGACCTGCTTTTGCTATATCTGCGCCAAAATCTCCTTTACGCACCACTTCCAGGCTGTGTTTGCGGACATCGTAATGATATATCCCTGCCTCCAGATCCCGGACGCGGTTGACGAGAATGTATGTCTCAATTGGATACAAAGCCCCGGCTGACGGGACTGTGCGTAAAACGTAGCGTCCGGCACGCTCTGTCGCTCCCTGAATAGACCACAATAGCTGCGAAAGCTCATCTATTGATAGAGGAGTGCGAGTGTATTTGCGTATAGATCGGCGGCGAGAGAAAATATCCCAGATGAATTTCCCCACAGAGCGGGTTGGTTCAGGCAGAGATATAACCTCAGCATCAGGATATGTTTTAAAAGGCTCTGGCCTCGAGACCCTATTCAAACTCCCCGCCGGGCTGCGATCACTATAGTATTTGGTCTCCGAATGATAACGATCTCCAATATTGTCTTCTTTGCTCATATCAATAGGTCTCCTAAATTTACAGTTGTATCCTTTGCCGCTCTTCTGATGATCGATATGCGCCCATCACGACTTCCAGATCCTTCCGCGCCAGTTCACCGGAGACAATAGGTTCGCGATCCGAATGGAGGCAATCGAGAAAGTGCCAGATACCCGCTTTCACAGCGGCATCGTAATGACTCTCCGGGAGAATCTGCTCTGGCTCGTTTGCCATTTTGGCGCGTGTGCGGAACCATAATCCGCGATCCTGCCATAGCGTGCCTTCGCTTCCGCAAACCATCAAATGCGGTGGATTTGGCGCGCCGACTATGCCATATCCCACGTTGATCTGACCTGTAATCCCTGAAGCGTATTCGATCATCACAAAAGCCGAATCCTCGCCTTCCATCTCCGGATATGTGCTCCTGTGAAGCCTCGCGTATACCGCCTGCGGTTCGCCGCCGCACAGCCAATTGACAGTATGGATGTAGTGGATACCCCATTCAACCAGCACGCCGCCGCCTAACAGCGATTTAGACAGCCGCCACCCGGACGGCTTGAAAGTGCCGAAGGCGTTCCCCTGCACCCAGAAAACATCGCCCAGCGCGCCCTCTCTTATGAGAACATCCATAGTGACTGACGCCTGCACAAACCTGTCACTCTCGGCTACCATAAATTTTCTGTCCGAGGCCTGCGCGGCGGATATAATTGCGTCCGCACCGGATAGAGTGGTAGCTATGGGCTTTTCCAGAAGCACATGCTTATCCGCGTTCAGAGCGGCAACAGCCACCTCCTCATGGAGGAAATTGGGCAGGCAGATGTCAACGATCTCAATATCCTCCCGCCCCAATACCTCCTGGTAGCTCTGAAAATAACTCTCAACACCGTATTGCTCACCTGCGGATTTTGCCTTCTCCAGATCCGTATCACAGAGACTCAGTATTATGCTCTCACTGTATCCCAAATAGGCTTCGATATGGACGCGGCTGATGTATCCGCATCCGATGATGCAAACATCTCCAAACATTTGACTTCCTTATAGCGTGTCTGGAAGGATCAGATCATAGAACGCGGATGACGCGGATTGGGCGGATACTCGCGGATAAATCGGGGAATTCATTCAGGTACCAATGTCCCAAAATCAGCGTAAATCCGCAGAATCCGCGTCATCCGCGTTCTATTCTGAAGGTGAAAATATACTTTCACATTCCTATGGAAAAATATCGAGCGGCTTATCCGTCAGTTTCCGAACTGTCCGAGCGTCAATGCGCTCCGCGCCTCTGGCGGCTGCGCCATCGCAGTAGTCGGCTCTGGTGAATTGCAATATGATCTCCATGGGTTTCGACGGAACGAAGGGTTTGGCGTCTTTGACTATTGATATAGCGCGACGAGCCGCCTCGCGGATTCGGCTGTGTGCTTCTTCCAGACTCACAGCTTTGGCCCGATTCCGTCCGATGCCTCTTTTGACTATAGCAGTTTCCAATGGATAGAAAAACTGCCTCGCTTCCACGCACGCAGCTTCATCGCCGCTCACCATTGCCATAGGAATGCCGAAGGCCCCAGCTATCATCGCCCATTGCCCAAGTTCGCCCATATTGCGTCCGTTCACCGAGTAATTGAACCACGATCTTGACGACTGAGTGTGGTCCAGGAACCCGTTTATGGTGCCAGCCATAGCATGTGCGCCGATAAAGAAAGTCGCGTCGTAGCTTTCATCCATTATCCCCCACCATTTTTTGTTGGGCTTTGTGTCGTTTTCGGCGCGCTTGTCCAGCATGTCCAGGATGAAGTTCCCGCCTCCGCCGTGACTGTCAAGCACTGTTACGTGATCCGCTCCGCCAGCAAACGCTCCGTCTACAGCCGCGTTGAGATCAGCCATCAGATTTTCCCGCGCTTCCCTGTGGCGTGGATGCTCGCGATCCATCATGTCCATATTGTCAATCCCGCTTACGCCCTCTAAATCTGTGTGTATGTAGATTTTCATAATAAACCTCCTTGACATATTACCGCAACACTCTTCTCGCTGTGAAAAGACTCAAGACCCAAAATTAAGGTCTCAATGCTCGTAGTCAAATACTATTACATCATCGACTATGGGGCGCACCAGAGTTTTAGCAAGCTCCTGATGCTCCGGATGCGGAACATAGCTATCCCGCGCGGCCGCATCGCTAAATTTAACAATGAAGCCATAGGCGAATCCCGCATCCTTCCCTTCCGGGCTATTATTATAGCCTGCGGAAACTTCCAGCATTCCGGGAACGACCTGCTTGAGTTTATCCAGCCCATCAGCCAATGCCTGCGTTTGAGCTTCCGTTACGCCCGCTTTTAGCTTTAGCAAAACAATATGCTCTATCATTTGGTAATTCCTTTCCTTTATTTGGCCAGTATTCTATCTTATCCCCACAAACATTACCGTTCTATATGCGCGGTTGCAGTATTAGAGTTGATATTATATGCAAAAATTTGGTAAGACGCTTCCAGAATATCAGAATTGAGGCAGGAAATCAACTGAATTTTTCGGTTCTTCAGGATGAAGTGTGGAAATGATGTATTAGCCAGCAGTCAAATGTAGAACCTGTATGGAGCGCTGAGCACGTTGCTGTGGGATATTTGGCATCTTTGCTATGGCAGATGGGAGGGCGATGGCAAGCAATATTGGTTGGTATTGGTATGTTCTTGAGGCATCCAGCTCTGGCGAGGGTGCTCCATACAGATTCCCTGTTTGGCATACTCCTTATTAACTTATGTTATATTATACTACACATATGTTAATGATGTCAAGAAGAAAATAAATATGCTATCAACTCCTGTGTGAGAGCGTTGCATAGCGTTTTAAGCTATGTCTACGTTCCAATGCACTATTGAAGCGGGAAATCTGCCAAAACGGGTGAAATTGACCCAAAATTGGTTTCGCTTGACATTTTCAGGCTTTGAGCGCTTGTCATGACAAACTATGACAAATTAAGTTCTTTTCATAGCTAAAGCCAGTTATAACAATAGTTTAGGTGTTTTATGTGTGTCATGCCTATCGAGCAATTTGTCAAGAATGCCATAAATTGCATTCATTGGGCTAATTTGACAAGCCTAGTATTTTCAACGTTTTTCCATGTCAAGTTGGCAAATTACCCCGAAAATGGGCTTTTGGCAGATTTCTTGTCAAGAAAACGCTCTAAAGCCTTGATTTATAAGGGTTTATCTTGTTACGATCTCACGTGGTCATTCCAGTCTGGGTTATGTATCACCCACGACCTATATTGAGGCTGCATTGTCGGATGGGAAGGAGCAAGATTAAGGAGTCAGAATACTGATGATCATCGGCCCTGGGAACACAATAAACACAGGTTACGGATGTACAACTTTTGGGGTAAATCTCACAATTGTGGACTATACCTATTGGTGGCGCGCGTATCATGGTATCCTCCTTGGGTTGTAAGGTGGTGGCCGCCCATCTATGCAACCTGTGGTAGTGTCGGGTGGAATGCCGAGTGTCCGTGTGGCAGTATTCCATAGTTCACCTCCATTCTGTGATTGGTTGGTAGACCCCCGGGGTCGGAACGCGGAAGTTGGGATTCGCATATTCACTCCAGGAGTAGAGACATTTCAGCGAATTTGCCCTATATGGGCGGCCCATATCACTATTGATTCATTATGGGTAATGTGATATGATCCAACGTGGCCATAGATCACGGAGATGCCGGATATGGAATTTGCCACTAAGATTTTGCGGGATATTCCTATAAGGTATGCGTCTACAGTGTTGGCGTTGTGTTCCCTATTTGGCTATGTCTGGCGGACGGCGGTACACGGGTTCAGAAGGCTTAATACCGCGGGAAGGAGCGCCTGTGAGTGCAGTCAATGGTAGAATATATGCTACAGGCAGCGCAGAAACTGAGGGGAAGGCCGTTCCTGTGGTAGAGGAATATCATCCATCAATATAAGGAGAGTTGAGGTGATCAGATATATATGTTTGGCTCTTTTGGTCAGTGCTGCTGTAAATCTTACTGCTTGGGCAGAACTGACAAGCGACATCGCTATCGCAGATTTCACTACTATCACTAAAAGTTCGGAGATTGACGAACATACACAATCTATCCCTACTCTGATCAGCACCCGTCTGAGCCGGAAACTACCACTTGTGATGCGGCTGGATCTGGGCAAAATACTCAATGAGATGGGGCTGCCGGAACTGGGAATTGTGGATCCCAAAACCGCTGCGCAGATAGGGCATTTTGTTGGGGCGCGCCACATCTTCACAGGACAGTTGAGTAGCTTCCAGGGGAAAAGTGGTATGCGCATTCGGATCACGACTCAGCTAGTGGATGTTGAAACTGCGCGTGTGATCGGGGGTTGGCAGATCGCTGCCTCTCCCACAGAACTCGACATACAGGCCATAAAGCTCGCAGATAAGATTCTGAAAGTGCTGTTCCCTGTGAGTACATGGGGAGCTGCAGGACGCTCTCTTTTGATACCGGGCTGGGGGCAGTTTGCTAATGATCGCAGTAGTGGTTATGCGTTTCTACCCCTCGCTATCGCAGGTTTGGGTGGACTGGTAGCCGCTCAGTATGCGTATACGCAGGCAAATGATGACTATGAGGAAATCCAAGGGCGTGAACGTAAAACCTATGCGGAACTTCAACAGGCAGAGGACAAGCGGGATGACCGCAAAACCTTGCGTTTGATCGCTGCTGGAGCAGTTGCCGTGGTCTGGTTGGTCAATATTGCCGATGCTTCCTGGAAGGCCCGCATACTGAATAAGCAGAAACAACATGCGGAGTCAAGAACCAAGGTGGAGGCGCGTGTGGAGCCACAGAGCGTTCAGATCATCTGGGCTGCGCGATTCTGAGTTAACCGCGGAACTAAAGTCAGCCACCAATCTTATGTTGACAAATTGATAGAAAGTATGTATTCTGTTCCCCAACGTAGAATTGTGTTTTTCATAAATTGCACATAACGCTTCGGAGGATTGGTTGGTTAGAAATGCGTAAATTTTTGCTAATTCTGTTAATATTGCTGATAGGCTGCGGGGATGATTCATCGTATCCTGGCGCGCCAAAGCCAACGTTTGGGCTGGCTGAGGGAAAGATAATTCTGACCTGGGATTCGGTTGATGATGCGGAGTCTTACGAGGTATATCGCGCCGAAGAAGAGAACGGGATGGGTGTTCGGATCTGGTCAGGCGAAGAGACGCGCTTCGAGGATACGGACGTTGCGGAAAATGAGACTTATTACTATACAGTCAAGAGCATCGGCGCTGATGGGAATGTGAACTATTGGATCCCGCCCTACGATAAGACTTATGTGCCTACACCGCCGGGGATATATATCACCATCAGTGATCTGCGGAGCGGCAATGTGATCGCGGATGCCTCAGTTGAGATTGAGGGCGAAGGGATCTCTGATGCCCTGGTTACTGATTCTTCCGGAATTTGCAGCCGGGAACTGGAACGCGATGGCATATACACTCTCTCCATATCCCGGATCGGCTACATGCCCAAGACTTGCCAGGTGGATACAGCGCATGAAGATGATTTTGAGCTTTTTCTCAAGCCCATCCCGAAAGTGATGGGGGAGATCACAGATAACGCGCGTCCCTTTCGGACGCCTATGTATGTAGTTTTTTCGACTGACGGCAACAGGGCTTATGTCAGTAACAGGTATGGCGACAACGTCAGCGTCATTGATGTCACGTCAGATAGAGTTTGGAAGCAGATTGACGTGGGTAAAGAGCCACTTGCCCTGGCCATCAATCCCAAAGAGCCGCTGCTCTACGTGGTTAATCATCAGGATGGCACTGTGTCAGTCATCAATACAGACGACAACGAAGTGGTGGGCACGCCTGTCCAGGTAGGGAGGCTGCCGACTCATGCAGTGGTGAGCAGGGACGGCATGAATCTCTACGTGGTGAACTCCGGGGATAATACTGTTTCGGATGTGGAACTGTCGACGATACCGCGCGAGTCGCGCGTGGTGGGTGTTGGTCAGACGCCATACGGTATAGCCATATCCCATGATGACAGGTACCTGTTCGTCACAAACGAGTTCGATGATACTGTTTCCGTTGTATCACTACTTATGAATAGGGTTGAGTGCGTCGTGCCGGTGGGGAGAAATCCAAAGAATATAGCATATATTCACACAGACGATTCAGGCGATGATTATGTCATAGTCAGCAATTATCTTGGTGCGAGCATCGCTGTATTCGAGGCGCGTTGCGGAGCATCTCCGGAGATGCACGAAGTTGGTCTATTGCCTGCCGGAATCGCAATTGTTCCAGAGCCGGATGGCAGCTATACTGCCTACACCGCATTGAAAGCTGAGGCTTTTGTCAGTATATTCGATTTCACAACTGCGCAGATAATTGATGAAACAATTAGCGTTGGTCTGTCACCCATAGCCATCGCCGTGACTCCCCGTGGCGACAAGATTTACGTTGTCAACTCCGATGAGAATAGCGTCACTGTGCTTGGGTATTAGCTTAACCCTGACGATGCTGGAAAGGGAGCATTATGAGACGGATATTTCTTTATAGTATACTTCTATTGACGTCTGTGGCGATTGCCGTTTTGCCTGCAAGTGCGCAGAACAGTCCGCCCCTTGTGTCCAATATCCACTCGGCACAGCGTACCGGCACGACTCTGGTTGACATCACCTACGACGTGGACGATCCGGACGGTGACGAGTTGACCATCTCCGTAGCTGTGTCGGATGACGGCGGTAGCACTTTCACCGTTTCCGCCAGTTCGTTCACCGGTGATGTAGGCAGCGGCATTGCTCTGGGATCAGGGAAATACATAGTCTGGGATGCCGGCGCTGATGTGCCCAATATATACGGCAACTATCGCATCAGGGTCACTGCTGATGACGGATATGTGGATATGCCTGACATGGCACTGATCCCGGCCGGTGAGTTTGATATGGGGACGGATGAGACGGAGATCCCGGGACTGGTTGAATGGGCAAAACAATGGTACTCCAATCCACAAGCTAGCCAGTATGAGGACGAAACACCGCGTCACACGGTCTACCTTGACGCGTTCTACATGGACAAGTATGAGGTTACCAACGCCCAGTATGCTGAGTTCCTTAACGCATACGGTAAGAACAGCGACTCGGCGGGACATGAATTGCTGGATACTGATGACCCTGACTGCCTGATTGAGAAGGTGGGGAGTATCTATAGTCTGAAATCGGGATATGAGGATCATCCGGTTATTAAGGTGAGTTGGTATGGCGCGGCGGCTTACGCGCAGTTCTATGGCAAGCGTCTGCCTACGGAAGCGCAATGGGAGAAGGCTGCTCGCGGTGGTTTGATGGGGAAGAAGTTCCCCTGGGGCGACCATGATCCGGATGGAACTCAGTGCAATTTTGCAGATAAGAATACGAACTATAGCTGGTCGGACAAGAACGCTGACGATGGGTATGAGCGCACCGCGCCTGTGGGGAGCTATCCGGCCAACGGCTATGGCTTATATGACATGGCAGGCAATGTCTGGGAGTGGTGCGCGGATGAATACGATTCAGGATACTACGACGTAAGCCCTGAGAGGAATCCTATGGGACCTGGTATTGTAGTAACGTTTGAGAATGATGATTTAACAAATGTCAATACTGATCGCGTCGTTCGCGGCGGGTCGTGGTACAACATTCCAGGCAGCCTGCGCGCTGCGAACCGGTTCGACTACGGCTATCCCACGACCACGTACTACAGTTACGGGTTTCGTTGTGTTTCTCAGGACTAAAAATTACACCTTTTTCCTTTACCCCTTTATCCCTTGCGGCTGAGCGTAGCGAAGCCGAGCGATTTTTTTTTCGACGAAATAAGAGTTTTTGATAGCAACTGAATTATTTTGCATGAGGTGTTATGAGCAAATCTCACGTGGAAGTCAATTGCCTCGATAACCAGGGTCACACGCACAACAACTGCGGATTTTGTTATGCCACACAGGACTGAAAATTGCCTCTTAAAGGGAGCATTATGAGACGGATATTTCTTTTTAGTATAGTTTTGTTGATGTCCATAATAGTTGCTGTTTTGCCTGCAAGTGCGCAGAACAGTCCGCCGCTTGTGTCTAATGTTCACTCGGAGCAGCGTACCGGCACGACTCTGGTTGACATCACCTACGATGTGGACGATGCGGACGGTGACGCCCTGACTATCTCCGTGGCTGTGTCCGATGACGGCGGCAGCACTTTCACCGTTTCCGCCAATTCGTTCACCGGTGATATAGGCGGCGGCATTGCTCCGGGATCAGGGAAGCATATTATCTGGAATGCCGGCGCTGACGTGCCCAATATATACGGCAACTTCCGCATCAAGGTCACCGCCGATGATGGATATGTGGATGGTGGAGACATGCCGGGTATGGCGCTGATCCCTGCCGGTGAGTTCTCTATGGGCGATCACCATGACGTCGGTTATTCAGATGAAAAGCCAGTGCATACAGTCTACCTTGACGCGTTCTACATGGATGTATACGAGGTCACCAATGCCCAGTATGCCGAATTCCTGAACGAGTATGGGAATAACAGCGGCACGGCGGGGCATGAGCTGGTGAGTATTGATAGCAGTTACTGCCTGATTGAGAAGGTGGGGAGTACCTATAGTCCGAAATCGGGTTATGAGGATCACCCTGTCGTTGAGGTAAGTTGGTATGGAGCAGCGGCATACGCACAGTTTTATGGAAAACGTCTGCCTACTGAAGCGCAGTGGGAGAAAGCTGCTCGCGGTGGTCTGGTGGGGAGGAAATATCCCTGGGGAGATGAAATTGATCCCGGCAAGGCCAACTATGACCACGATGGTTCGCGAGGCTATACCATTGCGGAGATGCTGAAGTACCTCAAAGCTGTCGGAAGTTATTCGCCCAACGGATATGGGCTATATGATATGGCAGGTAATGTCTGGGAATGGTGCGCGGATTGGTACGAGAGCGGCTATTATGGAAATTCACCAGAGAGAAATCCAACAGGGCTTGGCTCAGGGACATATCGCGTCGTGCGCGGCGGGTCGTGGTTCAACTATCCAAGCCTCCTGCGCGCTGCGAACCGGTACTACAACTATCCGACGTACACGTACGACAATATCGGGTTTCGTTGTGTTTCTCAGGATTGAAAATTATACCTTGCTCCTTTACTCCTTTACCCCTTGCGGCTGAGCGTAGCGAAGCCGCGCGAATTTTTTGGACGAAAAACGTGGAGATATGCAATGGCGCAGGAAATGCAAGCAGTTACGAAGATATATGACGTGCTGAAATGGCTGTTGCCGAAGGTCTCAAAGCTGCCCCGCTCATACAAATTCACGCTGGGTGACAGAGCCACGAGCCTGGGACTGGAAGAAGATAAGGAGGTACAACAATGCGGTTGATAACTATTCTGGCAGTAGCTGGCATTTTCAGTGTCGGGTTTGCGAATGCTGCGGAACACTCCGCGTTGAGTAATATCTTCACTCTGGAAACCCGTCAACCGGTGGCCAATTTCTCAGCTAACTCTACTTCTGTTGACGTGCAGCAGTCGGTAACTTTCACTGATTTATCTCAGAACAATCCCACAAGCTGGTCATGGAGTTTTGGCGACGGTGGAACCAGTTCTGCGCAGAATCCGACACACACATACGACAGCGCCGGTTATTACACTGTAAACCTGACTGTATCAAACCCCGCTGGTACTGATACAGAGAGTAAGGGGAATTACATTCATGTTGAGGATAATACTGATAATACTCCGCCATCAGCGCCTGTCATATCCTCCAGCACACATACTGAAAATGTCTGGAGCGACAACGATGATCCAAGATTCACCTGGACAAATCCATACGACGACAGCGGCATCAGTGGCTATAGCTATGTTCTGGACAACTCATCAAGCACTATACCTGACACCACGTCAGAGGGATCGAGCACATCAAAGAATTACTCCAATAAGGCTAATGGTACATGGTACTTCCATGTCCGCGCAGTGGATGGTGCAGGTAACTGGGGAAGCACAGATCACTACTGTGTCAAGATAGACGAGCAGGAACCCGACACCACCATCATATTAAACCCGGCATCTCCAGATGGCAGTAATGGCTGGTATGTCTCCTCAGTGCAAGTTACCTTGTCTGTCTCAGATGGCCTATCGGGTATATCCTCCACTAAATACAGGCTGGATGTCGGCAGTTGGCAAGATTATTCATCGCCTCTCATGCTATCAGACTGTGAGCATACAGTTGAATATTATTCTATAGACAATGCCGGAAATCAAGAGGACAGAAATTCAGAGACCATCGATATAGATACAGAGCCGCCCGAAACTGCTATAACTCTGTCTGGCGCTGAAGGTGATAATGGATGGTATGTTACTCCGGTGCAGGTTACTTTATCACCAGCGGATACTTGTTCAAAGGTGGCCTATACCAAATACCGGATAGATAGTGGCGATTGGCAGAGCTATATCGCTCCTTTCACTCTGTCAGACTGTGAGCATACGATCGAGTATTACTCTGTGGACAATGCCGGAAATCAGGAGAGCACTATGTCGGAGGAGGTCAAGATAGATACAACAAAACCTGAGACTGGCATAACTCTGTCTGGCGCTGAAGGTGATAATGGATGGTATGTTACTCCGGTGCAGGTTACTTTATCACCAGCGGATACTTGCTCAAAGGTGGCCTATACCAGATACCGTATAGATGGTAGCGATTGGCAGGGCTACACCACGCCATTTATGCTGTCAGATTGCGAGAGTGCAATCGAGTATTACTCTGTGGACAATGCTGGACATACGGAAGTGACAAAGACCCAGAATGTGAAGATAGATGCCATCGCCCCAAGCGGAAGCCTTACTCTGAATGGCACTGCGGGAGAGAATGACTGGTATGTATCGGATGTGGCAGTTGATGTTGAGAGTTCCGATAGCTGCTCTGACGTGAAGTCAGAGTATATAAAAATAGACAGCACATCAGAGCAAACACCTTCAGTCATAGTAAAGGCAGAAGGAGTGCATACGGTGGAATACTATGCCGTGGACAACGCCGGGAACAGAAGCAATAGTGCTATTACATCAGTGAAAATTGACAAAACACCGCCATCTGCGCCGCAAACCAATTCTCCGACACACGCGCAGAATATATGGTCGGGTAACGTTTCAGTTCAGGTATGCTGGGTAGAACCATCGGATACAAGCGACATAGCAGGCTATAGCTATATCTTTGATAAGAACCCGTCTACTATCCCTGATGAGAGCGTACAGACTACCGAGAACTGCGTGACTACCAACCTGGATGACGGAGTATGGTATTTGCATGTCCGGGCTAGGGACAATGCTGGATGGTGGGGAGATGCAGGACATTATGGGCCTATCAATATAGATACAAATACCCAGAATCTCACAACGACGCTTTCTCTAATCCCTGAGATGCCTGACGGGATGGCTGGCTGGTATATCTCAACCGCTCAAGTTAGTCTATTCCCATCTGCCGGGCCTTCTGGAGTAGCATACACCAAATACCGGATAGACAGCGGCGAATGGCAGGACTATGTCGAGCCTTTTACCCTATCAGACTGTGAACATACAATTGAATACTACTCCAAGGACAACGCCGGGAATACAGAAGATATAAAGAGCCGGGAGATAAAGATAGATGCCATTGCGCCCGACGCGAACCTCATCCTCAACGGTGACGAGGGAGAAAATGGCTGGTATGTATCGGATGTAGCGATGGATGTTGAGAGTTCCGATAACTGCTCTGGAGTGAAGTCAGAGCACATAAAGATAGACAGCGATTCAGAGCAAACACCGGCAGTCACCGTGGAAACAGAAGGAATCCATACGGTGGAATACTACGCGGTGGACAATGCGGGGAATGAAAGCAGTAGATATAGCCCATCAGTGAAGATTGACAAGACCCCGCCGTCTGCGCCGCAGATTAGTTCCCCAACACACGCGCAGAATGTATGGTCGAACAACAACTCATCTGAGTTTTCCTGGACACAGCCGGCAGATGCCAGTGGTATAACAGGCTATAGTTATGAGCTTAATAGGAATCCGCTGACTATCCCTGAACAGGTAGTGGACGGGACAGATACATCCATATCCTACGAAGCATTGGATGACGCAGATGATTGGTACTTTCATGTCAGAGCCAAAGACAATGCCGGTCACTGGGGAGAAACTGCCCATTTTGGGCCTATAAAGATTGATACTCAACTGCCCAGTGCTTCGCTGTTGTCCTGCAATGGAGTGGAGAAAACCTGGTATGCCACACAGAGCGTTGAGATATGCTGTGACGCTACAGATCCCAGCCCCGGTTCCGGCGTCAAAGAATGTCTGATCAAGGTGGGCGACAAACCGTGGCAGTCTGCGCCAGTTACCATAACTGATGAGGGTATACATACAGTGAGCTTCTACACTGTGGATTACGCAGGCAACCAGAGCGAGGAGAAAGACAGCATAATCAGACTGGATAATACTCCGCCAGTGGTGGGCAATATAACGCACACTCCTGAGTCATTGTGCAGAAGCACATTGGGAGAACTTGAGGTGCAGGCCACAATCAGCGATTCAGTCAGTGGAGTTGCCGGAACGCCAATGCTTGTGTATGAGCTTACTGGCGGTTACGTTGGCGGGGGAGTGCGCGGAAGTAACGCGGGCGGAGATAGCTGGCAATTCGGGATACCTGAGGATTGGGATAGACTTGGCGGAGAAATCCTGACGTATACCATACAGGCATCTGACAACGCTGGGAATCCAGCCGAAAGTGAAGAAAGACAGGTCATCATAGGACAACAGGAGATCTCCACACCGGACACTGTGAGCTTTGGTGATGTTGAGATAAACAACTCTGGAGACAGGGAGTTGATCATCAGTAACACCGGCTGCGCGCCCCTGGAGGTGACCAGCGTTACCACTGAAGTTGATGATATAACCATACATAAGACCAACCTCACTATCCAGCCCGGCAGTGCGGAATCCATACTGCTGAGTTGGCAACCATCTGGCGCATACAATCTGGGTGACTCCGTTGTGGTCATCAGGAGCAATGCTCCCAACTCGCCAATGACAGTGGCTCTGGAGGGTGAGATACTCAAGGCTGAAGCACAGCTTTTCTGCGCTGTTGTGGAGGACAGTGTGACATATAAGTGCTCCAGTGTGAGAGCCAACATCAAGCTGGACATGGGTTCCCTGGAACTGGCGCGCAAAGAGACACTAAAGGTAACATACACCAGACCTAGCGGGAGGACAACAGAGCAGGATGCCCAGCCAATAATGAGTGGATCAAATACCCATAGCGCCGAACTGCCTGTGGATATGGTGGATGAAACTGGCGAGTGGATTGTATCAGTGCATTGGGATGGCAACGACGTGTATGATCCAGCGGACGGTGATACCTCCTTCCAGGTCGCAAAAGTGCCAACTAAGATGCAGTGGGATATGGATTCATCAATACTCATCGATCAGCCTGTTACGCTAACAGGAAGGATCGTTTCCGACGCCGATTGCTCCGGCAGTCTACCAGAGCCGGGCGGAAAGAGCGTGGATCTCAGACTCAAAGACCCGAATATGATAACTGTTGGTGAGTTCACCCAGATTGTGGGAACTGAAACTGACGGTGTATTCAGAGCTAAGGAACCATATACCTTCCGTCAGGAGGGTCGCTGGACTCTGGAAGCGTCATGGGCAGGGGATGACATATTCTACGGTTGTGATGGCTCAATGCCCATCAACGTCTACATAGAGCCACCGAAAGCCATCGTCGTTCTGGGTGGTGACAGGAACAGCAGGGATATAGGTGATTTCAACACCATCGCTGACAAGGTTTATAATACACTCCTGCGGCGCAACTTCAGGGATGCGGAGGACATTTATTATCTCAATCCAGACGCCAACAGGCCTGGTGCAGATGCTGCGACCAGCAAAGAAAAGCTGGGAGAAGCCATCACAGACTGGGCAGCGGAGCACGTTGGCCCGCGCACACCACTGCTCATCTACCTTTTGTCACATAACACTGAAGATAACTTCCTGCTTGAATCGCCCAGAAGCAGTGATCCCTACCTCACACCGGCAGAGCTGGATGGCTGGATCTCTGATCTGGAGAAGAAGCTTCTGAGCAGTGGTCGTCTCTCTCCAGAGAAGCTCACGTCAATCACTGCCATCATGGACGCTTGCAGTTCCGGGAGCTACCTTCAGCCGTTATCCAGGACGGTCAGGAATGCTGAGAATAGGATCGTGATCCAGCGCACCATCGTCACCAGCACAAGTGTGGGTGAGTATGCGTACATGAAACCGGGAAGCTGCTTCTCCACCGCCTTCTTCGACTATGTGAACCTGGACTACGATACCAGGACAGCGTTTGACAACTCCAGGAGCATTCTGAATGCTTTCAGTAGTCAGCGTCCCCTGCTGGACAGCGATGGCAACGGCGATCCCAACAAGCCAGTGGACTACCAGAACGTTGATGGTGTCAGGATCGGCACCAAGTCACTGGCAGAGCCACCACAGATAGAAAGCATCTCCTACCAGCCGTCCGAGTTGCGCAAGGGTGACTCCACGCTGGCTTCTGTGACCCTCACAGGAGCGAAGATCGAGTCAGTCACAGGTGTTCTGGTACCACCCAGCTACGATAAGAATCAGGAATTCCAGGACTGGAGCCAACTGGGCATGGGGTTGATTGACATCACATTTGACAGGATAGATGACCAGCATTACGAAGCAACAGTGGATGAGTTCAGCGAAGCTGGCAGCTACTTCCTCATCGTCAGCGCAGAAAACCCAGATGGCAGCGCTCCTGCCTATAGGATCGAGATCGAGGTAGGCCCCGATGCTGTGGAACCCGGTGATAAGCAGATCACAACCTGGGGAATGGTCAGGAACACCAGACTCTATCAGAACTACCCCAATCCATTCAACCCGGAAACGTGGATACCATTTCAGTTGGCAGACAGAACTGATGTAATGATTACTATATATGACATTCAGGGCAGGATTGTCCGAAGGATAAGACTCGGTATGATGTCGTCTGGGTTCTATCTGACCAGAGATAGAGCAGCTCATTGGGATGGCCGGAATGAAAATGGTGAACCAGTGGCTAGCGGGACATATTTCTACCAACTCCAGACCGGAGGCCAGAATTCAGTCAAACAGATGATATTGGCGAGATAGCATTCCTTGTATCCCGTCGAATTGAATGCTATATAATGATGGTTGACATGCCAACGTTATGAGAATCCTTTGACGACAAATATAAGCCCAGCATCGAGATGGAGTCCATCCTGAGCAACCATCAAATCACACTGATGCGCGCCCTGGTGACTCCTTCCCCAGCCTCACTACAGATAATTCTGAATCCACGGGCATCTACGCCCATTCTGCCTCCCTACGCCACCTCCCCCGAATTCGACCAGGGTCTGGATGGACTCAGTAGCGTAATTACTACCACCAATCCAACTACGATGGACGCCCAAATTCCATGATATTCCCATGTAACTGAGTGGTAGGGGATGAACTTATGCCTTCCGGTATACAAGCCCACATTGCTGATATGTGAGGCAATTCACCAGAAGTGCATATATGAATGATTTGATCGACTCCACGGACGTCATCCGTAGGAATCCAGTGGCGGCGGCCGAAGTATCCTTCGAGGAATTTGTGTCCTCATTCGCATCGGATCTAACCACAACATCCGACGACCAGGTGGCGAGTGATTTGCGCAGAGTCATCCATCATGAATATTCAATGCCCCGCCAATCATCCAGATCCAGCGCCTCATTCCTGCCAGAAATCATCGACTCACGGCCCGATTGAGGGCCTAACTGGTGCAGCCCGGTATACTTGCCCACACATGGCCAAATAATCATTGTAGGAATAGTCCGCCATTCAGAGGATGACTGGGGTAGCTGATACTCTCTGGATCAATGAGTTCAGAGGGTGAAGATGCAGGAAATACGGAACTCTATGAAGATATTCTAAACTATATTAAAGGCCAATATTCTGCTTTCTGGCAATAGTAAGCAACATGGGAATTATACCTATTAAGATTGAGCAACTCCGACTTCCGCATGCCGGTATGCAAAGCCGTCACGATAATCGGATGGATATAGGAATCTCTAGCTACCTCCACTCTGATGTGTTATCCAATGGATATAGGTCTTCTTCACTTTGAGGAGTTCGCATATCTCCTTGACCGCCAGTAGTCGATCTACTGACGCTTCACCCTCTGTTCCAGTCATGTCACTTCTATCATAGATTCCACAATTAACTTTGTCAATAGTGTTCATTCCTAATCTTCCTCCGTTATTATGAATATATTTGATAATTTCATCGACTCGCGGCCGGTGTTGTTTGTCTATCTATTCTGGCTAATCTTCTCATAAGTTGCACAGGATAGTGAAAAGATGGATAATAGCATTGGTGGTGCAGTTACCATCGTGGGCTGGCATTAGTGCTGAATCGTGTCATGGGTATGGGAAATTAACTGTTGACTCGCGGGAGCAATATAATGTAGCCTGTGGTGAATCTTGTGTTGACTATTCGCTTGGAGGGAGGTATACTATCTGACAATGTAGCTGAATATGGTTGTTTGTTGTTCCAGAGGAGCATCTGATAGTTAGTAGTTCCGAGTTGCTTCCAGATACCGAGGTGAGGGGAATGCGAAGTATATATCACAGATTCGGTTTGCTGGTTCTTCTTCTTTCTCTTTCGTTTGTCTTCTGTTTTTTTGCTCATGCCCGGTCGAGAGATAAATATGTCCCCGGCGAACTGATAGTCAAGCTGAAGGAAGGTTTGCATGTCTTCGATTCATCCACCACTTCCTCAACACCCAAATCCGCCAGGAGCCTCTTAGACTTAAACCGAAAATCTGGCGTCAAATCCTCCCGCAAGTTGTTCCCCGGCTTGAGGAGAGCCTCCCTGACAACTTCATTCCTCTTCAGAGGCGAGGTTCGTAGGACACCCAGCCTGTCAAATATCCACGTCCTGAAGCTGCCAGATGATAGAGATATGGAGAAGCTGGCGGAGGAATACCAGAAGGACGAGAATGTGATCTACGCCGAACCCAACTACTACCTCTACGCTGATGTCATACCAAATGACCCGGACTTCCCCCAGCAGTGGGGATTGCACAACACAGGGCAGTATGGTCTGGCGGATGCTGACATAGACGCTCCTGAGGCATGGGATCTGGAGACTGGCGGCAGTAGTGTCATTATCGCCATCATAGACAGCGGCATTGACATGAGTCATGAGGATCTGGATGGGAAGATATGGACTAACATGGGGGAGACGCCGGATGACGGGATAGACAATGATGGCAACGGCTACATTGACGACGTCCGTGGCTGGGATTTCATTGATAATGACAACGACCCCAGCGATTACCTGGGACATGGCACTCACGTGGCAGGCATCGCGGCAGCGGAGACAGATAACGGAGTTGGCATCGCCGGCGTGTCGTGGGATGCCAGGATAATGAATATCAGGATACTGAATAACAGCGGCAATGGTACCTTCAGCGATGCAGCGGACGCGGTGATCTACGCCGCACAGAAGGGCGCGAAGGTTATCAACATGAGCTTTGGCAGCTATGCATATTCCTCCTTGCTGGAAGATGCGCTGGCGAATGCTTATGCCACATCATTGCTTGTGGCTTCCGCTGGAAATGATGGTGTAGAGATTCACCCAATTTATAGACAACCTCATTATCCATCAGCATACGATTATGTTGTGGGAGTGGGGGCAACAGATGTCATTTTTGATATATTGACCGACACCTGGATCGAAACAAAGGCACGTTTCTCCAACTACGGCGTCAATGCGGATGTCTATGCTCCAGGAGTCAGCATCTACAGCACAGTGCCGCACGATAACTACATCGCCTGGAACGGAACATCAATGTCTGCTCCCCTTGTCTCCGGTCTGGCAGGATTGATATTCTCATATCGTTCCGGACTATCATATGAACAGGTAAGGGTTAGAATAATCAAAACAGCGGATGCTATCAGCGGCGGCACTCGAATCAATGCGTACAACGCCTTATCTGTGGAGAGTATTCCGCCGGACGTCCGTTATGTGAGTCATTATATCGACGACAGCATTGGTGACGCTGACAATGATGGGATAGCCGATTCTGGTGAGACTGTGAATATGGTCTTCACGGTGAAGAACTACGGTGGTCTGGCAACTAATGTCGTTGCGATGCTGCGGACGAGGGCAGATCCGTGGACACAGGTTCCCGACCCTTTCATTACCATCACCAGTGATACAGCCAGCTTCAGTGCGATCTCAGCCTACGCCATGGATGACAACGATGGCTCCACCGGTGCCCCCGGGGATACACCACTTGTCTTCTCTGTGGCTTCAGACACCCCCAACAATCACCCGGTTATCTTCGTGCTGGACATTTCTGCTGATGGTGGCTATGAGGCATCACATGAATTCACTATCTACACGCAGCGGGGAAGGGAGATCAGCGGCGTAATAGACGAAGATACAGCATGGGGTGGGTACCGCTACATTGTCGTAGGAAATGTTCTCGTAGCAGCGGGCGTTACCTTAACCATCGAGCCAGGGACAGAGATCCTCTTTAATGAAGAAAAATATCTGCAGGTTGATGGCTGTTTAGAGGCGATAGGTACTGAGGATGATATGATACTCTTTAGCTCAAATAGCCCCGACCAAGCGCCGGGAGACTGGGGGTACATCAAGTTTACTGATTTAAGTATTGATGCAGAATTTAACACCAGTGGGAACTATGTGTCTGGCTCAGTTATCAAGTATTCAGAGATAGAACTTGGCACAGGTATTTGGGCTTATTATGCTTCTCCTTACATTGCGTATAATTTTATACACGATAACTATATGGAGGATAGTCCATGCTATAGTTCGGTATTTTTGGACACTTCATCCTCCGTGGTGGAGCATAATTTTATAGTAAGTAACCTGGAGGGCTGGGGTGGCATATATCTTTTTTGTTGTTCAGAGGCGCGAGTTTCACACAATGTAATAGAGTCCAATTACACCGCCGGATCAATGAGCGCAGGTATTGGGCTAGAGAGTTGTTCTTCTGTGGAGGTAAATAGGAACACTATCAGAGGAAATGGTGCACTATCACCAGGAAATCTCGGTGCCGGTATAATGGTTAGGAACTCGGAAGAACACAGTGTTAGTCATATCGCCTACAATACTATAGATAATGGCTCTCCGCCAGGCGGGATAGGCATTTACTTTGACAGCTTCACTAGCTCTGAGCAGTGCATGAATAACACCATAATGCATAACCAAGGTGGTATTCTGGTCCGGTATGCAACGCCAGTTATATCTCACAACAATATCATCAACAATCGACAGAGTAGTGACCAGTATGAAATTGATCAATGGATCCCTTCTTTTGATATCAATGCCCTGAATAATTACTGGGGAACTACTGATAGTAACTTGATTAGCGAATATATCCGGGACTATTACGATGATTTCAGTCTTGGGAAGGTATCCTATGAGCCATTTGAGACCACACCGGTGACAGACGCGCCGGGCTTCCTGTATCAGCTATCTCTTGACCCACCTAGTCCTGTCAGCATTGAGACTGTGACATTTAACCTGACGTTCAGCAGAGAGATGGATACCACTGTTGAGGCAATGGTCACCTTTGGTGTGGATAATCCCTACACTCAACATCAGGTATTAGGCGATTGGCTGGATGATACCCATTGGCAGGGAACATACGACATTGACATCGCCACTGGAGATGGCATCAACACCATCAGAGCGACGCAGGCTGAGGACTCGGATGGGATGGAGATACCCAAAGACACCCGGTTCAGCTTCGACATAGACACCATGTCATCGGCAGCAGCGGACTTCATGGCTTCCCCGGGGAACGCGCAGGTGGCTCTGTCATGGACATCCACAGGTGATATTCCCAACCTGGCGGGATACAGCATCTATCGCAGCACACAGAGCGGAGAGAACTACCAGCAGGTGAATGATACGCTGGTGACAAGTACCAGCTACATAGACACTGATGTCAGTAACGGCACACCCTACTACTACGTCATGACAGTCATGAGCACCGACCCTTATGAGAGCGGATATTCTGACGAAGTAAGCGCAACTCCTATGGATACTACCTCGCCAACAACACCTGTGGTGACTGATGATGGGGAATACACCTCTGACAAGACACAGCTACATGCTATGTGGACATCGGAAGATCCGGAATCTGGAATAGCTGGGTATAAGTATGCCATAGGCACATCCCCGGGTGGGCAGGAAATAGTGAGTTGGCAATCAGTGGGTACAGCAACCAGCGTTACCCACACAGGTCTGAATCTGGTTACAGGAGTAACGTTCTACTTTGCTGTGCAGGCCAAAAACGGTTCAGGAGCATGGTCGGAAACAGGAGTCTCCAATGGGATAGGCCTCGATATTACACCGCCAGAGACAACAACGGCGCTGGATGGGACGGCGGGAGAAAATGACTGGTATACGTCGAATGTGGAGATTACGCTGACAGCAACGGATGATTCATCTGGCGTCAAGGAGACGAAATACAGGATAAACGAAGACACATGGGAAGTCTACACATCGCCATTTGAGGTAACAGGTTCCACAGTGCATTACTACTCGGAAGACAACGCTAGTAACGTTGAGGATGAGAATCAGATAGAGGTGAAGATAGACAAGACACCGCCGGATACTCCTGCTGTGACAGATGATGGCGAATGCACCACCGACGGTACTCAGCTTCATGCCACATGGACATCAGCAGATGCTGAATCGGGTGTTATTGAATATCAGTATGCCATAGGCACAACATCCGGTGGAACTGATGTGGTGGGATGGACATCCACAGGCGCGGACAACTATGTAACAGCAACTGAGCTGACTCTGACGCTGGGAGAGACATACTACTTCAGCGTGAAAGCTAAGAATGAGGCTGGTTCATGGTCATCAGAGGGATATTCAGATGGCATCACCTATCAGCTTCCACAGATAGCTGCTGCGCCTGCAAGTTTCACCTTCAACGTTGCATCTGGTGGAGGCAACCCAGGTGACCAGACACTTAGCATCAGCAACTCAGGCTGTGGCACACTCAATTGGAACGTCAATGGCGATGCCGGTTGGCTCTCTGTGTCACCAGAGGATGGGAGTTGCACAACTGAGACTGACGATGTGACAGTATCCGTTGACACTGCTGGACTGGCGGAAGGAACGCATAACGCCACTATCACTATCAGCGCTATAGCGGCATCTAACACATCCCAAAACATATCAGTTACGCTCAATATTATTCCTATACCTTATGAAAGTCTCGTGATAGAGGCTTTCTCTCCTGTGGATCTGATAGTCACCGATCCGCAAGGACGGACTATCAGTCAGGCTGGGTCTACAATTCCCTCAAGCAGCTACATCGAGGGAGATGTGAATGGGGATGGAGAATCTGATGACGTAGTGATAATACTTAATCCGCTGCTGGGAGGCTACTCCATCGACGTAACACCTGAGCCGGGCGCAGAGCCAACTGATACTTATACACTGGATGTTAGCTATGGTGGCGAATCCAACAGGCTGGCAGAGGATGTCCAGATCCAAAGCATTCCAGATGAGCCATACGCGGTGTTCTTCTCACAGTACCAGATGGATGCAGGCTGGCATCTAATTTCGCTCCCCAGGCAGCCGGACAATACCGGAGTAACTTCCGTTTTATCCTCCGATAAATACGATTGCATCTATAGTTATAGCCCGGTTCTGGGATGGCGATGGTATCTCACGGACACGCCGCAGGTAAGCAATCTGAGTGATTTAGTATCAGGTGTGGGATACTGGATTCTGGTGGAAGAGCCATGTTCCTTGATTATGCAGGGAGAGGAGCCATCAACAGAGATCCTGCTTACCTTTGGGTGGAATCTGGTGGGATACACCCTCGGTGAGTCCAAGCCCATAGTGGATTGCATGTATTCCATAAATGGAGAGTATACTTCTGTCTGGGAATATGATCCGATTCTGGGATGGCGATGGTATTTCCCCGCTTCGCCGCAAACGAGTAACCTGACATCAATGCGACCGGGCTTTGGCTACTGGATAAAAGTGATCACTGGTTGCCTGTGGGACGTTAGTGTGGATGGCTCACCATAATACTGCTAAGAAGTACCTGACTCCTCGAGGATAGAAATTTGATTCAGCATAAACCCATTCGCGTTATTGAGCAAGCTGGTGTGGGAGCATCATCTTTTCCTGTCTCTCTTGAAGTCAGGTCTGATGAGTCTGACATCCGCGTTACTATTGCTGTGGAGGAAGTTCCAATCCAGATCGAGGTAACAGATAGCAAGTATGCTACTGTAACCTTTCAGATCGACCTGGAACCAAATCAGGTTCGCGATGACGTTGTCCTCCATTTTGTACACAAACGGGCTGGCAGCCACGCTCTACTTGATGAAAGCTGGGGCAAGATTTTCCCCGCTATGGATGGTTTTGAAAATGAACTCATGCGGATCTCTTACGGTCTCAAGACAGGTACTTACGGCAAGGAATGGGGTTGTCAGAACGAGTTCACCATAAAGAGCGTTGATGAAGACCAATTCGGCGGATCAGCCGTCCCGGAAAGCTGGGGAAAATCGCGAAATGACGTTACTTACTGGAAGGAGAATGTCCCTGCCAGATTTGGGGAAATAGAGATGGACGGCCCTGTATATAAGCGTGTTCGTCTCTTCACCGATGAAGTAATATCGGATGATCACGGCGGCTTGAAAAATCTGTCTCAGCGAGTTACTTTTTATCGCAACTGTCCGTTCATCAAGGAGGAATACGAGAATATCAAGGGCGCGGTGGTTGACGTTGCGACTCCGGGCGGGATGCCGTTAAGAACGGATGGAAAGCGCAACTTCGATTACGTTGCCTCTAACTTTGACTCGAAGCTTATAGTGTGGAATGGTATTGGTAATGATAAAGAAACTCGAGGCGGATGGGATGCCAATCAGGAACGAGCGGAGAAAGATCCCCGCTACCGCTATCTGAATGAATATACGTACAACGGGCATTTCGTAATGGGAGTTTTCAACGTCCACAACGGCAGGGGAATTGCCAGTTGCGCGCTGGCGGAGAACATTCGGACCTGCTATTTTGTCGATTGGCCTCACGAGCGCGCCGGCTATAGCCTGTGGCCTGGCAAAGATGGAAGGATGAATCGTTATCTGTACTACGTGGAAAACGGCAGAGATGAGATATTGTCGCTGGGAAAGCTTCTTGCTAATCCACCAAGGGTAATACTAATTCCATAGTATATTATTCAGTTTTTGGGCTTAACAACGGTCTTCTTGATCACCCCCATCCTAGCCTTCCCCCATCAAGGGGGAAGGAACTGATGGTTCGCTATACTATCGTTTTTTGACTGAGAAAACAGTATTCTTTGTCAAGCCCGGAATCCCTTCCCCCTTGATGGGGGAAGGCTAGGATGGGGGTGATCTGGAGGTACGAATTCGCTAGCAATATCTTTCCAGCCCGCCTGTAATTCACAGTGACAAAATGGAATTGATATAATCATACAGGAAGGAGATTGATCATAATATGAAATGGTATGAACATCCACGAATTTTCTACGACTGGGTTCTCTACGGAGAGGATCTGACACCTGAGTATGCCCAATGGATCGTAAAGAAAACCATTGATATCCATGCAGATACATTGGCGTTTTGCGTGGTGGTGGGCGGATATGCTCTCTGGAATAGTAAGGTCACGCCTAAATATGAACACCTGGGCGAGATGGATCTGATGGGCGAGATGGCCCGCCTCTGTCGCGAGAATGATCTTCACTTCGTGCCGTGGTGGCTGGCTACCGCGACAGGCGGAGTGGAACGCGTTCTGAGGGAGCATCCCAGTTGGCAGCTTGTGGGGCCGTCTGTGGGCGGAAAGCCGGGCAAACGGCAAAATTACATCTGCTACAACTCACCCTACCGCGAACTCGTGTATGAGGAAGTCCGCGAAATAATATCCAACTATGACGTGGATGGCATCTACTTCGACCAGTTGCCCATCAGTTGCTACTGCCCCTGGTGTAAGGCCAAGTTTGAGCGGCTGCATGGACGTCCTATGCCCGTTGTTCCTGATGAATTCTTCGTATACAACTCCCCGGCCGGCCTGCCCGGAGCATTGAAGGAATTCCGCGATGAAAGCGTCCGCAGTTTTTGTGCAGGCATCCGGCGCATCATAGATGAGGTGAATCCAGAGGTATGCTATGCTCAAAACTGGGTGCGGAACGTTCAATCACACCTTGCTGTGGGATATGCCGATGTACTGCTGCCGGAGTTCTATCAGCGAAACGACCTCATCCCATTGGGACTGAGGCATCGCCTGACGAAGACATACTTCGACAACGGCCCTATATGGGGAAATGTTCGCCACGCCGTGAGACATGACGCCCGGCATTTTCCACTCCGGGGCACGAAGATGCTGCTGGTTGACTGTGTAGCGAATCTGGCCTCGCCCCTGATGCTGGACCTATGCTCTATGGATTTCGACTCCACCGGCACAGAGGAACTGGCGGAAACCTTCGACCATATCAAATCCATGCAGGAGGTGTGGGTTGATGCGGAACCTGTGAAATACGCCGCTATGCTGCACTCCTATAACACACACCGCATTTACTCAGACCGATTTGAGAATGCCTTTGAGGGAATGTATCGCTTGCTGTTTGAGAACCATATCCCGCTTGAGATTGTGCATGAGGCAGGTGTGCAGCGCGGCGATCTGGAGGGCTACAAAGTCCTGATCATGCCGGACGTGGTGTCGCTGGCTGACAAAACAGTCGGGGCGATCCGCGAAGCGACCGACAACGGCCTGGGCGTGGTTGCGACTTATATGACAGGCTTTGCCGATGATAGAGGTGGTCTGCGCAAACAGCCCGCTCTGGCTGATCTTTTCGGCTTTGAGGTGGAGGATACGGCAGCGTATGACACATCGGCGGGGATCACAAGCGACCCCGTTCTTAATCTGCCTGACATAGACGGCTCCATGTTCTACTATGGAAGTGCAAGAACAGAACATCCACTCGCGGAGGGACTTCCTGAGGAAGGCTTATTCAGCTTTCAGGGTGGTTTCGTCATCTGTCGGCCTATTGAGGACGCCCAGGTTATAGCGGATATTCATACCATCGACCAGATTCGCCTCAGCAGTCGTCCCTATAACAGACGCGGCCACTACCCCGGCCCTGCGCGCTGGCCGCTGGCTATTCTGCGAGAGCACAACGGGGCGCGGACGGCCTATTTTGCGCCCCAGGCGGAAGCTGAATGGAAACGAGCGCACGCACCGGAACTGGATACCCTCATGGTGCGATCTGTATTGTGGGCTGGAGGCCAAACGCCTCTGGAGGCGACTGACTGCCCGCGATCAGTGGAGGTTCGGCTGTTCCATAACCGGGAGCAAGGGGTATTCCAGATCATATTAGTCAACCTCACCACGAATTCGCTGGTTAACGCGGCCGGCGGGCCAGCAGTTGTGCGCTACGTTACTCCACATAAGGGTTTGCGCCTCTTGCTGAGAACTGATAGAAAGGTGATCAGTGTGGAAAGCCAGTTAGGTTCTGCGGTTCATCATAAGGTGAGTGATGGGATCGTGGAGATCGAACTGCCATTGTTGGATCTTTATGACAGTATACTGATCAGATATGATAGGTCTATGAGTCTATAGGTCTATGAGTCTATAGGTCTATAGGTCTATAGGTCTATGAGTCTATGAGTCTATGAGTCTATGAGTCTATGAGTCTATGAGTCTATCATAAAGGGCTAGACGATGGGGCATTTTCGGCTAATAGTAACTGGACAGAATTAAACACGAATTACACGAATTAAACAAATGACACTAATAATGCCCATTTCACTGGAAATGAGACTCATTTGCGCCGTTGGGTAATTGCTGTTATACTGTAGTGGCGCACCTGCGTGTGCGCCTTGCATGGCGATAGCGGCGATCTGGAACAGACACATAGGCCTGTCCTTACAATGTCATTCTCAATTGAAACAGGTATAATTCGTGAAATTCGTCCCATTCGTGTCATTCGTGATTTTCAGATAATATGAAATCCATTTTGTCCAACTACAGATAGGCCTTCATGGCACGTATTTATTTGGTTTAGCCCATAATCCCGCAATATTGAAACACGCTTCTCATTGGACGAAATCCAGGTATTAAACTTTACCTATAAACGTCATTCTATTTTGATTTCGATTCTGCCCTTTCGGTAGCCTTTCAAGGATGACAGCATCCCTGTGATGGTTTTTCCTACCATATCCGATATAAATGGCTTTGCCGGCATGATCCGGCCATCTATCTTAATTTGAACATCAGCGTTTAGAGATCTGCAATCGCTGATAGTTTTGCTCCCCTTGATAATTTGCTGCGCCAGCTCATAACAGGTTTTGTATCCACACGCTTCGCAGTTCAGACCTGGCAGTTTGAAGGCCTTTTCCTCCACCAGATCGGCCATTTTGCCTATGTCCTTCTCTGCGTCCAGAACCGGAACGTTTATACCCGTCTGACCATCAGGTGAAGCGCCCACGACACATATTTCCAGACCATCCAGAAGTGTTTCCGGGTCGTCACCCTCCCGCAGACATACGATCTTCGGGAAAGTCTTTTCCCGCTTGAACCCTTCTATAAGAATGAAATCAGCTTTGAGATAATTCAGCATTTCTTCCAGATTCATGCTTTCCCGAAAGAAAATTGCCGATTCCGTCGGAGAGATAGCGGCCACCTGATGGGCAAATTCCCTGTGCATGGACGTATCCGTTTCGGGAAGATCCAGATCGCACGACACATGCTTCACGGAGGACACAGTATGACCACGCTCCGTCAGTTCGCGAGCCAGATTTACCAGCAAAGTAGTCTTGCCGCTCTTTTTATAGCCAATAATTCCTACTGCTTTCATAACTCACTCCATTTTCAGCACAATTAGCGTCATAAAATACTATCCATTGCCTACCTCATTATACTTCGTTGCATCTGTCAGAATTGCTGATTATCTGAATTACTCTCAATTATGATTTTATGGCAAGTCATCATGAGTTTCCATTAGTATATACCTTTTTGCTAATGTGTCAACATCAAACTGTAAAGCCAGGCATAAACTTATTCTGTCCCGTGAAATGCGAGCCAATTTACGACTGTAATTTGCTGATACCAGTCCTTTTTGGGATTACTATACGTATTTTTTTGGAATTTATGTATATTTTGTGGAATTTATTTACCCTCTTCAGCGTTATATTAGATATTATGGAGCAATAGGCTCACCAGGAAACAGCATCTGCTGGAAGTAATATTAACTAAGAAGGGGTGTATCATGTCAAACAAGAAAATAGAAGAGACAGCTATCAAGGAACTAGAATCAAGTCTGCGCGGTGAACTCATTCAACGTGGTGACGAAAACTACGATGAAGCTCGCAAGGTCTATAATGAGATGATCGATCGGCATCCAGCCCTCATTGCCCGTTGCGTTGATGCGGCGGATGTTATTGCCGCCGTCAATTTCGCTCGTGAAAACGAGCTACCCTTAGCGGTTCGCGGCGGCGGTCATAATGTCGCTGGTCTGGGCACTTGCGATGATGGTATCGTCATTGATTTGCTACGCATGAAAAACATCCGGGTCGACCCGAATAAGCGCATAGCGCACGTTGGGGGCGGATGCACTTTGGGAGATGTTGACCACGCAACCCACGCGTTTGGGTTAGCAGCGCCGGGCGGGATCATCTCCACCACTGGTGTCGCCGGAGTGACTCTTGGCGGCGGTGTGGGACATCTCTCGCGCAAGTATGGCCTATCCTGTGATAACCTGATCTCGGTTGACATAGTGACGGCTGATGGGAGTTTCCTCATTGCCAGCGAAGACGAGAATGCAGATCTGTTCTGGGCGGTGCGTGGCGGCGGTGGCAACTTCGGCGTTGTGACGTCCTTACAGTTTAAGCTACATCCAGTAAAAGAGGTCTTCGGTGGACTGGTGTTCTATCCGGTTGAGAAAGCTGGAGATGTCCTGCGATTCTATCGGGAATTTATAGCCGAAGCCCCGGAGGATCTTGGGGCATTCTTTGCCTTCCAGATCGGGCCACCAGTGCCATTTGTTCCTGAGGAACTTCAGGGCGTTACCATGTGCGCTATCGCCGTCTGTTACACAGGGCCGATGGAGAAGGCGGAGGAGATTGTCAAGCCAATTCGCGAGTTCGGGCCACCAGCATTGGAGCATCTCGGCGTAATGCCATTTCCGGCGCTTCAGAGTGCATTCGACGGGCTAGTGCCATCCGGTCTCCAGCATTACTGGAAGGCTGATTTCGTGAACGAGATAAACGACGAGAGCATTGAAGCCCACACGAAGTATGGGCCGCAGATACCGACTTTCAATTCCGCCATGCACATCTATCCCATTGACGGTGCTGCGCAGAGGGTTGGGAAGAATGAAACTGCTTTTAGTTACCGAGACGCAAACTTCGTGCATGTTATTGCCGCGATGTATCCTGATCCAGCGGACACGCCCAATAATGTTGCGTGGGTGAAGAACTACTGGTCAGCACTTCATCCCCATTCTGCGGGAGGTGCGTATGTCAATTTCCTGATGGATGAGGGCCAAGACCGGGTAAAGGCAACCTATCGGGATAACTATGAGCGCCTCGTGGAAATCAAGAACAAATACGATCCGACTAATCTATTTCATATAAACCAGAACATACAGCCAACAAAGTAACAATGGGCTTGCAGGTGTAATGTGAAGTTGGGAGAGATCGCCGGAATTTGCTTGCCAAAGGCTGTTTCTTCATTGACATCCCAAGTAGAGAAGAGGTAAGTACCTGGACATAAAGCTACCAGCTTGTCCATGAGTAGAACGCGCAGCTTGCTTATTCAGAATAGAACGCTGATGACGCGGATACTGCGGATCTGCGCGGATGGTGATCCCTGTGCAAAGAGATTCGCGAAAATCCGCTTAATCCGCGGTATCCGCGCTCTATCCCTCCTACACTTACCCAAAAAATATGGTCAATCGTCCAAGAAACACTGTTGACACCACGGAAGCGACATGGTAAACTCAGGTGGGACAATACTGGAAGTAAAGACAAGAACTGCTGCATATCAAACGCAAGTAAAACTGGTGAAAGAGGGATCAATGAGGAAAGCAGCAAAGATGGTGGCGATAATTATAATTGCTCAGGTGTTGTGCATGTGCAGCGGCGCGGATAAAAAAGCTGCGCGGGAGGATGTGGAAGTGTTCACCGATGCCAAGCAGCGGCAGGTGGCTGTCCCCAGGCACGTGGAGCGCATAATCTCTATGGCTCCTAACGTGACCGAGATGCTGTTTGCCATCGGATTGGACGATAAAATCGTGGGTGTAACAACCTACTGCGATTATCCGGATGCGGCGAAGGATAAACCCAAGATCGGCGGATATTCCGACCCCAATATAGAGGCGATTCTCTCGCTGAAGCCTGACCTCATCGTCGGCACACCTGACGGATATAGCAAAGAGCGGATAGAAATGCTGGATAGAATAGGGATACCGGTTTTTATCGTCAATCCAGAGAAGATCGACGAAATGCTGGAAACTATGCTGACACTGGGAAAGATTACAGGCGCGAATGAAGCGGCGAAGCAGGTTGTTAGGGGCTTGCGCGATCGAGTTGAGGCGGTGCGGGAGAAGACCAGTTCCATCCCTGCGGAGAAGAGATTAAAGGTGTTCTACGAAATCGGTCATGATCCACTTTTCACCGTTGGGCCGGGTACCTTCCTGGATAACCTTATCACCGAAGCCGGTGGGATCAATATCGCCGGTAATTCTCCTACAAGCTGGCCTCAATACAGCGTCGAGGCAGTGATCGCTAAGAAACCTGACGTAATTGTCACCGCGCTCCACTCTTCATCCGGAACTAATGCCGAAAAAAGCGAAAGTATCTGGCAGAAGTATAAAACCATCCCGGCGGTGCAAAATGGCAGGATTTACGAGATAGATCCGAATATTCTTCTCAGACCCGGCCCCAGGATAGTTGATGGATTGGAAAGGCTGCATGGCTTATTTGCCGAAGCATATAGCAGGCAAAAACGTTAGTTCCTCATCACTGTTCATAATTCATAATATTTCTGCAACAGAAGCAGTACCCGCGTTGTCCAGTCGTGAGCGCCGCGCTTCCCGCGCCAGTTGTCTGACAGGCGGATCCGGGTCGTGAAATAGGGATTGGCGCAGGCGGAGCCAAAGTTCCAGAAGCCATCATCACGCCGAAGTTTCCAGAAGCAATTGGCAACCTCTTCCATATATACTCCCCAACTCCTGAATCCATAAAGGCTTTCCATATCAAGCAGGATCTCTGCGGCAAATAGAGATTTGTGGCTTGGTCGGCGCGATGGGTCCAACAATCGCTCGATCCTTCTCGTGAGATTATGTCGCTCAAGGACGCACCACTTAACGTAGGCTGTATCATCAGCAGGATCAAGGAGATCGGCCTGTGTTGCCAGTAGCGTCGCCGCTTCGGCAAGTATCCACTCTGGATACCGTATCGAGTGGCCGAGATTATACTCTGAGTCGAATATCTCCTGTGTTATCTGTATTTGTGCATTCTTGTCGTATTTTCCGGACTCGAATGCAACGCCCGCAATTACCACCCATTTCCCGAAAATCTCTTCCACCAATGGCGACTCTCTGTCAACTTTCGCAAGCATGGATGCAAGATCCCGCTCAAAAACACACAGATCGTGAGATCCCGGCGGACGGCGATACATCTGATCCAATGCGCTCAAGACGCCCTGGGAGAGGCACCATTCAGCAAAAACCTTAGCCTTCGCAAGTATAGGATGGCGCTCCGTCAGGCCAATATCAAGAGCTATGCCAAACGCCGTTGTGAAGGCATTACCGCGAAGTTCCTTTTTCAGCCTCATAAAATAACCGCGTTCTTCCTGACCTTCAGTTAGCAATCTGATCCATTCTGTATCCCCAAGAAGCTGCCGGGCCTCCGCAAGTTCCGGATCATCGTCAGGTCTGTGGAATATGTCACGGAGCAGCCGAAGCCTTACAGCCGGCTCGCGTGACTCCGTCAGGATTAGCTCTGCTTTCTGACGAATTTCTGACAACGCTTCCGCTTTATTCATATCACTTCCGCCTCTCAATGTATGCCCATTTACTTTCCTTTCTCCTTGTACTTAACCTATGTTAAGTATATTGTAACAAAAAGGTATTGAATTGTCAAGCCAATTGTGCATCAGTTTTTGGGCTTAACGATGGTCTTCTTGATCACCCCCATCCTAGCCTTCCCCCATCAAGGGGGAAGGAACTGGTGGTTCTCTCTACTAGTGCTTTTTGGCTGAGAAACGGATACTCCTGACAAAGCCCGAAATCCCTTCCCCCTTGATGGGGGAAGGCTAGGATGGGGGTGATCCGGAGGGACTAAATACGTCAGCAACATCCTTCCAGTTCCGACTGTAATGCAAAGTGACAAAATGGAAATGGTATTCCTATCCAAAATCTGCCCTCGCCGGCGTGGTCGGCTGTCCGGTTGCCGCCGATTCGTCCGCGGCCACACAGGCTGCCAGCGACGCGAAGGCTTCACGACCACTTATTGCTACAGGCGCGCCCTCCACAATCGCCTTCAGAAACGCATCTACACATCCCTTAATTCCTGTCACAGTTTCCGAAGAATCCTGCGGCAGCGTCGTCCAGCCATCCTGGCCATCTCTGGCAACCCGGTTTCCCACGATCATCCCTTTCGTACCCACAAGTCGGAAGTGTTCGTCAGTTCGACCTCCTTTTGGCCAGTGTGCCTCGTATGTCACCGTCACCTGTCCGATAGCTCCATCCTCAAATTGGTACAGAGCTGCCGTGGTTTTGTCTTTGGGAAAATCCATCGTTCCAAGCCTATTGCTGTATGCGCTCACCGAGGTAATGGGTTTCCCGATCAGATGTCGCATCAGGTCTACCTCATGTATCCCCGTACCCACGAGCGCCGTGCGCCCTGCCGCCGCGGATGCGTACCAGGGCGACTTCCTGAACTGCCCCCGCTTGTCCTGAATTGCATCGATCCGCAGATGGATGATCTCACCCACTTCACCAGCGTCCAGAACTGCCTTCATCGCAAGCACCTGCGTTCGGAAACGCCTTTCGTGAGCTACCATCAGTATTCTATCAGCATCCTCCGCGGCCTTCACGATAGCCCGTCCATCATCCAGATTCGTCGCCAGCGGTTTGGTCTGAAGCACATGGCATCCCGACTCGAAACACGCCGTAGAATGCGGTCTGTGCAGATGATCAGGCGTCACAATACTCACTGCGTCCAGTTGTTCCGCCTCAAGCATCCCCTCCAGATTTCCGTAACCCTTTGCCACAGTTGGGAACTCCGCCTGAATTTGCTCAAGCCGTTTTACATCGGGATCGCATATCACCAGCCTGCCTACTACCTCCGCCGCAGTGTAAGCATCCACAAAATGTCGTCCCAAACCAAGCCCAACTATACCTACTTTAAGTTTATCCATAGTTTTTTCCTCTCAACACGGTTTTTTAACCCGGATTCCGGGGCGGTTTATTTTAATCACTGCGTTTTCTGGTTAAGCTTAACGCCTATCCCCCTACCCCCTTTTCAAGTGGAGCAGGTGCTCTTTATCTGCTTTATGTGACAGAGTCAAGTTATATCCTCCAGCACCAAGCATAAAGTTTATGTCCCAAAGCCGTCGGGACAGGAATGTCCCGACTATCGTAGTTGTGGAGAATATCAATCGTGGTTATGGAGAATATCACTACAACCGATAGATGGGACTTTCCAGTCCCGTTTGGCAGAATGAAGCATTCCATCATGCCATTATGCCAAATCTTGGACGAAAACTTTATGCTTGGCCTCCAGCATCGGCTGGGCTGCTATCTATATCACTCTTATCTGCACCACGTCATCAGCCGTTATGCGCTGGATCTGACCCGTGCTTACTCTGATCAGCAGAGCGCCTCCCTCATCTATATCCAGAGCGTGTCCGCGAATGATTCTTCGTGGTAGCGTAATCCGCACCTGACGGCCTATTGTAGCTGACAGAGCCTTCCACTCAGCCATGATGCCATCGATCTTGCGCTCCTTCACTTCCATATATCGCTGCTCCAACTGGCGCAGGATCTCCTGCAACAGAGCGATTCGCGAGACGTTATGTCCCAGTTCATGACTCAGGGAGGTAGCAACGTCCACTATTTCTGACGGAAAGTGGTTTGCTTGAAGGTTCACCGTCACGCCTATACCCACTACGATAAAGCTCACCATTGAGCTTTCAGCCCGCAGCTCGGCCAGTATACCGGAGACTTTTCTGTTATTGATTATCACATCGTTAGGCCATTTGATCAGCGCCGGGAGTTGTGTTACGCTTCGGATCGCTTGAGCAACGGCGGCTGCGCTTATCAGAGCTATACTGTGCGCCTCGTGCGCCATGATGTTGGGACGGAGGACCAGCGAGGCGAGAATACTGGCTCCTGTAGGCGACAGCCATTTCCGCTTTCTGCGGCCTCTGCCGCCCGTCTGAAATTCAGCGATTACGAGGGTGCCTTCCTGTATCCCATTATCAGCGAGTTCCAGCGCCACGTCATTAGTGGAACCAGTCTGAGCGTAGGAGATCACCTCCCTGCCCAGTATCTCCGTTCCAAGCCCCGCCTTTATCTCATCCGGCACCATTAGATCCGGCGTGTCCATCCGTATCTCCCACTAACTTATTCATAAGTGTGTTGAGTCATACGAGTTTTTCAGTTAGAGAAGCAAAGTCTTGGCTACAGCAACATGAAAATAATTCTGGTCAGGTACTTATAGCTTATCCGAAAACCGTCGGTTGAGTAGGCGTAGCCTGTATCGAAACCAGGTTTTCGGATAAGCTATAAGTATCATTGGCGCACAAGCATTCTAACACCTGTTTTCCCTCAGGTCAACGAGAATTCACTTTTTTGTGTTTACAGCAAACTGGCTTCGTGGTATGATTGCATCAGCTTTGTTATTCATCACCGTTCAGGCAATTTTTAGAAGAGGTACTCGAGTTTTTTCTGCGGGCGAAGCCCACTATTCCCCCTTGAAAAGAGTGCTAGCGGGATTTTAGGACGCCCCGGAACCTTCACGGAACTGCCGAAGCTTACTCAAAATCAATAATCTCATCGGAGGGCTTAATATATGGGCGTTGGAAAGCGAACGAGACTTAATCGGATTTTCGGTCACCCCTCCGGGCGATTCCTGTCAGTAGCAGTCGATCACTTCATCGCCTACGGCGAGGGGGCGCATGGGATACCTGCCGGCATAAGGCAGATCAGCAAAACGCTTGAGGCGCTGGTGGCGGGAAAGCCAGACGCCATCACAATGCACAAGGGGATCGCAACTTCAGCGTGGGAGCCTCTTGCTGGGCGTGTCCCGCTCATTCTGCAAAGCAGCATCGTCCGCCCGGACGACACGGTCTGTGAACAGATAGCCAACGCCGAAGACGCCATACATCTGGGCGCTGATGCCCTTGCAATAGCGGCCTTCATCTGCGGAAACACTGAAGGCGACCGCCTATGCACTCTCGCCCAATGTGTCAGGGACGCTGTTCGATTCGACCTGCCGGTTATCGTTCACATCTATCCCCGTGAGTTTCCTGATGGCATACCGAAAGTCTCTCACGAGCCGGAACTCGTGGCCTGGGCGGTTCGCTGTGGGCTGGAATGCGGCGCGGATGTAATAAAGACACCCTATTGCGGCGACGTTGAAGCGTTCAGGCAGATCGTGTCCGACTGTCCTATTCCGGTAGTAGCCGCAGGAGGGCCAAGGGCTGAAACCCTGGAAGCTGCGCTGCAAATGGCTCACGAAGTGGTCCAAAGCGGTGCTAGAGGTATGACGGTGGGGAGAAACATCTGGAGCGTACCTGAAGTAACAAAGGCAGTCAGAGCGTTTACGTCCGTCATCCACGACGGATTAACGCCTGAAAAGGCTATGGAGGAAGTGGGTTTATAGGTTCCATGATACCAATTCCATAATATACTGATAGGTTACATCCAGCGGAACAGGGAGGGAATATGGTATAAGGAAGCCAAAGAGAAGGGCATATCCATTGGGAACCAAAACTCTATGCTTGGCCTTTCTCTGCCTTCATTTACCTTGACGCACTGATCGAAAGATGGTAGAATTCTATATATGAATACGAATTTTTCAGTTGGAGGAGCAAAGTTTTGGTAGAGGCGAGGAGGAAGCAATGGATGATATTATCAAACAATTAACTGAGTTCGCAACCAGTTATGGTCTGAAGATCATCGGCGCTATACTAATTCTGATAGTCGGTCGTATTATGGCTGGTGTGGCGCGCAATATCGTGAGGAAAGTGCTGAATAGACGGAAGGTAGACGAAACTGTGTCTTCATTCCTCGGCACTTTGGTCTATACTATCATTATAATCGCTGTTCTTCTGGCAGTCCTGGGCAAGTTCGGAATCCAGACAACATCATTTGTAATGGTCCTCGGCGCTGCTAGTTTTGCCATCGGCTTTGCTCTGCAGGGGTCGTTATCTAATTTCGCTTCTGGCGTAATGATCATCGTGTTCCGACCCTATAAGATGGGTGACTTCATCGAAGTCGCCGGCGTAGCTGGCGTTGTGAGAGAAATCCATCTGTTCAACACCATAATTGACACACCAGATAACATCAAGGTTATAGTGCCTAACGGCAAGATAACCGGCGATGTTATCAAGAATGTTACTGGAAATGACACCAGAAGAATAGACCTGGTGATTGGTATTGCCTATGACTCTCCCATCGGGAAGGCCATGGAAATTGCCATGAACGTAATGAGGGAAGATGAAAGAGTGCTTGATGAGCCAGAACCTCAGGTAGCGGTCGCTGAACTGGCAGATTCCAGCGTGAACCTGGTAGTCAGACCCTGGGTAAATACAGGAGATTACTGGGGTGTAAGATTCGACGTCACACGCAAGATCAAGGAAGCCTTTGATGAGAATGGCATCGAAATTCCTTTCCCACAGCGTGTGGTTCACATGGCTTCGGAGCAATCTGGAGACTAATCCAGTCAGTATATAAGTGTTGGTGAGGAGGAAAGCACATGCGGTATATGGGATACGCGGTATTTACGTTACTACTATCCATCGTGATGGGCTGTTCTATAAATCCCATAACTGGCGAGAAAGAGTTGATGCTCTTCAGCGATCAGCAGGAGATAGAACTGGGGGCAAACGCCGATCCTGACATCAGATGGCAGTTTGGTGGCGTCTATCGCGATGCTCAATTATCGGCATACGTAAACAGCGTCGGTCAAAGTGTGGCAGCAGTTTCCCACAGAGCCAGCATAACATATTATTTTGCCATTGTCGATAGTTCCGTAGTAAATGCCTTCGCCCTCCCTGGCGGGTACATCTATATCACCAGAGGTTTGCTGGCACGGCTGGATAATGAGGCTCAGTTGGCATCTGTTCTGGGACATGAGATAGGGCATGTGAGCGCGCGGCATGGTGTCAGGAGATTACAGAAAACGCTGGGATTTAACGTATTGTTGGCAGTTGTAGACCAGGTAGCGAGTGGAAAAGAGGGATACCAAAAACGGCGTGGTATTATAAAAGTTGCCAGCAGCGTCGCGTTTGCCACAGTTTCTCTGGGTTACAGCCGAAAAGATGAATTTCAGGCTGACGAATTGGGAACTGAATACGCCTACAAATCCGGGCGCGATCCTGAAGGTATGATTCAGCTTCTTGGAGTTCTGAAGAGTATGCACGATCGCGAGCCATCTGCGATTGAGGAATTTTTTAGCTCGCACCCCAAGTCCTCGAACCGGATTGAGGCTGTAAATAAGCAAATAGCCCAGATCCCCGCGGAGCAGAAGAAAGGGGACTTGAGGCAGTCCGAATACAAAACCAAAATCAGCGATATGCTGAAGGCGCAGAAGGCATACGATCATTACGATAAGGCAGAGGTTCAGCGTAGAGAGGGAAAGTATGAGGAGGCCCTGGTGGAGTATAATAAGGCTATACAGATCAGGAAAAATATAGCCCAGCCACACCACGGAATTGGGTTGGTTTATCAGGTGCAGGGCAAACACAACCAGGCTATTAGTGAGTATAAAAAGGCGGTCGGGATAAATCCTGATTATATTTTTGCCCACAATAATATGGGAATGGCTTATATGAACATGGGGCGGCATAATGACGCTGTTTCAGCTTTCAGGAAAGCTACTCAGATCTATGAAAACTTCGTCGACGCCCACGCTAACCTGGGCGAGGCTTACTATAAACTGAAGCAGTATTCAGAAGCGGTCGAGTCTCTGGAGATGGCAATCGCCTTGAATGAGAATCACCCGCGTGCCCATACTACCCTGGGTTTGACCTATGAAGCTATGGGTAATACGACAAAAGCTATGGAAGAATATGAGAAAGCTGTTGAGGTAGCTCCTGAGGCGGAGTATACCAATACTGCGCGCCAGCGACTTGAGCAGATTAAGAAAGCTGGTTAACTGGTGGAGGGGATATGATGGTGGAACAGATCACAGGATGGAAAATACGAGTGATTATATGTCTGGCTTTAAGTACCATTTTTCTTTGCTCTTGCTCTATGTTTGGTGGAATCGCTGCGAAAGCGATGAGAAAGCCCGAAGCTGAATTTACTAAGGGTAGATTGACTGGTCTATCATTTGATACAGCAGATTTCTTGTTTGATCTGAAGGTTAAGAACCCGAATCACCTGGGGCTGAAATTGGTGGGATTGAGCTATGAATTTTCACTCAATAAAAACACTTTTCTCAAAGGGAAACAGAATAAAAATCTTGAAATCAAGGCAGGCGGTGAGAGCATAATTCAGCTTCCGCTTTCTTTGAATTATGTGAAACTCTATAAGACTTTTAAGAGCCTGATGGATAAGGACAAGTCAAAATACCAGATCAAATGTGTTATGTCATTCGCTGTTCCCGTTCTTGGCACTGTGAGCATCCCGTTGAGTATGAAGGGAGATTGTCCTTTACCCAAGTTTCCTATCGTAACTCTGGCTGGGCTTAAGCTCAAGAAACTGACTCTGGCAGGTGCAGAAGTGCAGTTGAATATAAAGCTGAAAAATCCAAACGCTTTTTCCATGATCCTCAAGCGTTTCCATTATCAGTTCGATGTCAATGGGCTAAACTGGGTTTCGGCCAGGATAGAAGAGGCGGCAACGCTTAGAAAAAAGGGCGAAAGTGTCATTGAGATTCCCATCAAGCTCAACTTTCGTGAAGTGGGACGCTCGATTTCCCGTATCTTTATTGAGGATAAAGGTCTGAATTATCGCCTGAAAACTAAGCTTGATCTGGCTATTAAGCTCCCGCTTATGAGTCAGGTCAGCATTCCATTTGAATCTTCAGGCAGTATAAAATTGATCAAATAAACTGCAATTGTAGGAGGTAAGGATATTCAGGCATTGCGAAGCAATTTCATAAGGTAATGATCAATCATCACTTACTCAACAATGGATTGGCAGTAGCGAAGAAGGAGGAAAATCTAATGCGTAATCACTTACTGTTTATCGTCCTTTGCACTATTCTGGCCGCGGCGATTTCTGGATGTGGGGTATCCAACAAAGCCGCCAGTGAGAGAACCCCAATGATCGTTATTGATGGCGGAGCGAGCCTCTTTGACGGCAATGATCTGCTGGCAACTCTGCCGGCGGGCACCGAAGTCAGCATGATCGAGCGAAAAGACAAATGGTGTCTGGTAGAGGTGTGTGTAGATGACTACAATATGAAGGTCAAAGGCTCCATCAGCGCAGATGCACTGGCGCTATTGCCGGACAATGCCAGCGTGAATGTTGTGGCTCCCAGGGTGAGTCCTGTCTACGAACCCAAACGTAAGGAAGTATGGTCGGAGTTCTTCACCGACACAGGGGTTAATGATATTGCCCTGAACGGCGATGATGTCTGGTTGGGAACCACGGCAGGGCTGGTCAAATTTCCCGCCCTCGCGCCATCCCGGGCTGTTACATACACAACAGCCGATGGACTGCTTGATGACGATGTCCTCTCAGTGGACGTAGAGGATGGTGAGGTGTGGGCAGGCAGTATGAAGGGCTTGAGCAGGCTTAACGGCGCCAACTTCGTGAATTATACCGTCGAAGATGGCCTGCTGCGCGGCTCTGTAGTAGCTATAGACGCCGGTGAGGATTATGTGTGGCTGGGTCTGGACACTGGAATATCCAGATTCGACAGGGGATTGGGGTTCATCAAGAACTGGCCGCATTCCGGTGGATGGAGTCCGGAGTCCGGCAGTGGAAGCGTATCCCTTGCTGATAAAGGCGGGATCTACGCCGATTTTGTCTCGGTGGAAGGTGATACCGTCTGGAACGGTGCATTCAATCTCACCGAGACTTCTGTCGATGGCAAAGACATCAAGACCTACGGCTGTGGCGATGGGCTGATTCATTCGCGAGTGATCGACTCTCACACTGATCGGGACAACATCTGGGTTGTTACCCTGGGCGGCGTGACCAGAATAGACAGGCGTAATGACACTCTGCCTGAAAGATTCCACGTCAAGGGCGGTTATGAGCGGAACCCGGTAATAGCCGCATGTAAAGACGGCGATTATCTCTGGCTCGCCATGAAAGATGGAATAAGTAAATTTGACCTGAATAAGGAGAAATTCGTCACATACTTCGCCTGCTGGGACCTTTTCGACGGCGGATATATCTCGGATATGAAAGCCGACGATGAAAACCTGTGGGTGGCAACCACAGTGGGGCTGTGGCAAATGCACAAGGCTGCCGCCGACAGCATCTCAGACCACGATCTGCTGGATGACTTTGAAAGCAAAAATAGAACTGTGTACAGAGGTTGGCGGATGGGACGTAGTGGTGGCAAAAACGGCAGCGAAAACGTGTTTGTTGACTATACCATAGGTGCGGATGATACTGCCGCGTCTTTATGCAACAGATACATCGCGCCCGACTACAAAGCCCACAGCATTGCTCACATGAGTGTCAGCTTGCAGGATATGGATTTAACGGAATATGATGGAATATCATTCTTCGTCAAAGCCAAACCCGCCGTGAGTATGCAGGCCAGCATGGGCGAGAATAATGAGTCGTGGATCGTAGGGAACTGGAACGTGCCCGGTGAATGGATGGAAATACGTGTGCCTTTCGCGCGGCTCAAGCCCCACGGTCGACAGCCCGGTAATAAGATAGTAGAGCTATATGCTATGCGGAATCTATCCTTCAAGGTTTCCAGGAGTCACAGTTTCGGTCCCAAGCCAAAGCCTCATCAGGGCGAGATCGGTAAGGTCTGGGTAGACGAGATCAGATTCTTCAAAAGCGCCGGGCAGGAGGCTCTTGTAAGCGAGTAGTTTAACGCGGGAGGGTGAGACTCCCGTCGAACTTCGTGGTTCAGTGGGAGCTTCGCCCTCCCGGTGATGCTTTCATAATTGCACGTGAGCGAAATTCTTGAAGTTTGTTATGGAGAAGCTCAACAGAAGACAATTTCTACAGAGGACTTTGTCCGCAGCAGGAGTGTGCGTAGGGGCGAATCTCGTATTCGCCCCTGATCTTCTATCTGCCCCGATTCAGACAATCTACAGGAAGAAGACTGATCCCTCCAGAAAAATTGACTCCCTCCCACGGAAACGCGAAGTAACTCTCACCGAAGGCAAATACTATCGCCCCACAGGGCCGCATATCCAGTGTACCCTGTGCCCTATATTCTGTGTCATACCGGATGGGGAAGCCGGCATGTGCAGAGTCAGAGTCAACAGAGGCCGCAAGCTGTATACTATGGTCTACGGCCAGCCTTGCAGCGTTGCTTTCCACCCTCTGGAACAAGGGCCTATATTCCACGCTTTTCCGGGAAGCCAATGTCTGGGGCTTGCAACGGCCGGGTGCAACCTGAGATGCAAGTATTGCCAGAACTGGCAGATGAGCCAGTTCAGCGCGGAAGAAACCGATAACTATGATCTTCCGCCAGAGAGAGTAGTGAGGCTCGCCCACGAGAAAAGGTGCAAAGCTGTTATATTTGCCTACACTGACCCTGTCGTCTTCTATGAGTATGCTCTGGATACTGCAAAAGCCGCCAGAGCAGAAGGACTTAAAACTGTGCTGGTCACAGCGGGATACGTGGATGTGCAGCCGCTCATGGATCTCTGTGAATATATGGATGTGATCAGGATAGATCTCAAGAGCTTCAGCGAGAAATTCTACAAGGATGTAGTTGGCGGAACGCTCCAGCCTGTCCTGAAAGCCATAAAGGCAGTGCATGAGCAGGGAACATGGCTTGAGATCGTTGACCCTATCGTCACTGGATTCAACGACGACCCGGAAGAGATCCGGGAGATGTGTGAATGGATGATGGAAAACGTGGGGCCTGACGTTCCGCTGCATTTTCTCAAGTTCTTTCCCGCCTATAAAATGAGAAACTTCCCGCCAACTCCAGAAGAGGTCCTGTCCCGGTGCAGGAAGATCGCAATGGACGTGGGGATTAACTATGTATATGTGGGCAATCTGCCCGGACACGTAGGTGAGAATACCTTCTGCCCCAAATGTGAGAAACGCATCATCACAAGAGTTGGCTATCTGGGAATAACTGAGAACCACATAATTGATGATAAATGCAGATTCTGCGGTCACCCTATTCCGGGTCTGTGGACATTCTCATCTGTTGGGTAAATGCAGGCAGGATGCCTGCGCCCCCAGAAATGCAGGCAAGATGCCCGCGCTCCCAGTATTGATCATTATGAAAACTAACACAGATAAAAATATATCAAGACGTGATTTTCTCAAAGGTCTGGCTCTCGCCGGGGTGAGTATCTCCAGTCTGGCAGGATGTGCCGTCAGTGGAAGCAAGCCGCTTGTTCCTGTGGAAGATGATAAATCCATTGTGGTTATCGTCAGGAGCGATAAATTTTTGCAGGCTGGAAGCCTGCGCTCCCAGAAATCTACAGAGCCAGACCGCGCAACCATCAAACGGATGCTGGATGCGGCTGTCCCACAAGCTCTGGGCGTCGCGTCCGCTGATGCTGCATGGAAGACGCTCTTCAAGCCCAACGACACCGTGGGGATCAAGGTTAACTGCATCGCTCCTATGGTTTCATCCCACCCGCAGCTCGCACTGGCTATCGCTGACAGTCTGACAGCCGTCGGCGTGCCAGCGGATCAGATCATAATCTGGGATCGGGAGGATAGGGAGTTGGCATTAGCTGGCTATACCATCAACGCAGACAAGCCCGGGGTCAAGTGCTACGGCACAAAACCGGGCGTTGGCTACGGAAAGGATCTGCTCATATCCCGCTCCGTGGGTACGCGACTCAGCAAGATTCTCTCCCGCCAATGTACTGCCACTGTGAACGTTCCAGTGCTTAAAGACCATAATATAGCAGGCTTCACTTTGAGCCTGAAAAACTACTTCGGCGCTATCGAGAATCCCAACAAGTTTCATGGGAGCAACTGCAATCCATACGTGGCGGATCTATACATGGCGCCGCAGATCAGGGATAAGAACAAACTGATTATATGTGATGCTATAACTGCTTTATATGAGGGTGGCCCAACAGACTGTAAGCCCAGATATATGTGGAATTATAACGGTTTGATCGTCGGCACAGATCCGGTGGCGGTGGATCAGATCGGGTTGATGCTTCTGGAGGAAAAGCGGGTGAGCGAGGGATTGCCACTGCTGGCTGACGTAGGACGCCCGGTAAAATACATCGCCACAGCAGCAGATCCAGATCATCAATTGGGAGTGAATGACCCGGAGAAGATCAGAGTAATTGAGATAACGGACGCGTAACGGGTGATGAGTTTGCAGTTTGATCGCTTAATAACATATCTCTTGTCATTCCAGCGAAGGCTGGAATCCAGTGGCAAGATGGAAATCTTTCGCCCTACAGAATTTACCGATTAGACCAGTTAGTCGACCGAATTAGTTTTTGGCCTGACAACCGTATTTTGATCACCCCCATCCTGGCCTTCCCCCATCAAGGTGGAAGGGATTTCGGCCTCAATGAGGAGTATCCCATTCTCACTAGAAGACAGTGGTTGGGAGAGCCGCCAGTTCCTTCCCCCTTGATGGGGGAAGGCTAGGATGGGGGTGATCCGAAACCTAAATAACTCACTTCGTTGCCCACGATCAGGAAGGATTCAGATAGTTGAACGTAGCAGAGATAAAAAAGGATATTGTGTTTCAGAAGTACCTTCGCGGTATGGAATTTACTTTCCACTCTACGTGGGGAATTTTCTCTCCCAGAGATATAGACGCTGGTACCAGACTTCTGATAAGATACATGCAGATTAACGAAACTGATATTTGCCTCGATCTGGGCTGCGGCTACGGCCCAATTGGCCTCACTATGGCGAAATTAGCGCCACAGGGAAAAGTCTACATGATCGATAGGGACTTCGTGGCGGTTGATTATGCCAGAAAGAACGCTGAAATTAACGGGTTAGCCAACTGCGAAGTGTTCTTGAGCAACGCCTTCAGCCATATCCCGAAAGGTGTGAAATTCGATGTTATAGCCTCCAATGTTCCCGCTCACGTGGGAAAAGAGCTTCTATACGTTATACTTTCCGACGCGAGAAGGCATCTAAAAAAGCGGGGAAGACTATACGTAGTGACCATCGCCGGCATAAGAGCCTTCATCAAGCGGAACTTCGTAGAAGTCTTCGGGAACTATAAGAAAGTGAAGCAAGGGAAGTCGTATACTGTGGCTATGACAGTGAAATAAGTGCCTGATGCATCAAAAGGAAAAATTCACATGCGATCTTATCGTGGTTATATTTTCGACATGGACGGTGTCATATATCGAGGCGACGAGCCTATACAGGATGCGGTGAAGACGGTTAATATTCTGAGAGAACGAGGCTGCAAGCTGATGTATATTACCAATAACTCGGCAAAGCTGGCCAGCGAATATAGATCCCTGCTCCTGAGCATCGGCATTGCGCCGCCTCTGGATGAGAAAGATATTATCACATCAGGCGATGTGACGGCAAAATATCTCGAAGACGAGATGGAAAAATACCCGGAACGGAAAAATGTCTTGTGCGTAGCCAGAGAGCCTGTGAAGCATCTGCTGAGAAAGATCGGCATGAAGGTGATCGAGCCAGAGGACTACAGAGGCGCCCATTACGTCGTTGTGGGATTATACCACGACTTCGATTGGAAGATTGGCAGCCAGGCGGCTGATGCAATTGCTACCTACGGCGCGAAACTCATCGGGGCGAATCCAGACCCGGCGAGGCCAGTGGAAAACGGCGAGATAGAGGCGGGAACCGGCGCTATTATAGCGTTTATAGAAACAGCCAGCCACACCAAAGCCGTGTATATGGGCAAACCCTATCCGCAAATGTATGAGATGGCGCTTGGGCGAATGAATCTGGAAATTCCCCATGCGCTGATGGTGGGCGACATGCTGCTCACTGACGTCAAAGGCGCTCTGGATCTGGGAATGGACGCCGCACTTGTATTAACAGGAATGACCTCGCAGGAGGATGTTGAGGGATCGGAAGTGAAGCCGACGTATGTAATAAACAGCTTGGGAGAGCTGATCCTGGACACCTGATTCTGAAATAGATAAAGGGCAACTATTCACCTTTGTCGGTTATCAGTAAGCGGATAAGTCATTTGTCATTCCAGCTCCCTGCCTTCGCAGGGACAGGCCCCGCTGGAATGACAATCTGAGCGTGTCCCACCTATGAACGGGAGACGCTCGCATGAGCGGAGGTGAATAGTTGCGATAAAAGAAAAGGCAGAGCAATTGCTCTGCCTTAACTGTATTTCGTGAGAAGATTTTTCTGATTAACGCTATTGCTTAATCGCTCCCCACAGAGTAGCTATTACAAGCCAACACATGTGTTGTGCGAGGCCCGAAAACCCCGCACAATTAAAGATATTATTCCGCAGATTTGATTCCTGCCCATGTCGCAGCCAATTTGCCGCCCGGCTTCACTGCCGCTGCGATGGCAAAAGTAAAATCCGCCAGATCTATTGACACTGTATCGCCATGAGTCCAGCGACCTTCATCATTTGCCGGAAGTTCCGAAGCGCCGTGGCCGCCAGCAGTCGGTCCAGAGCTGCCTACGCTCCAATCCGGGATGTCGGCCTCTCCTTCCATATTAGAACTCCGCGCAGCTTCCACGCCGTTAATCCAGATAACGAACGCATCATCGTAGTCTACGAGGATCTCGATGGTGCCTGGGGCAGAAGCCAGATCGAAGCTATATCGCGTGAAGATAGCATCTACCTGTTCATCACCTGTTGTCGCCTTTTTATCATCGATCTCTGTGTTATCATCGCCATCGTCGTATCCGACGCCTGACACGCCGCCCGCCCATGAGGAATCATCAAAGCCAGGTTCTGTCCAATTACCCACAGCGTCATTTGCCGCCGCCTCGTCGTCGTATGCGACGAAGTATGTTACAGCGTCACCTTCATCCACCACTATGTTCCCGTCAGCCAACACTCTTATTATCAAGCTAATGTCACTGCTACCATGACCATCATTGTAATTACCCGCAGCCAGAACATTGCCAGCGGTAAAGAGAGGCACAGTATCAGCGAAGCATACCGCCGATGCCAGCAAAAAGATAGACACTAAGCTAAATCCCAACAAAGAAAACTTCATTTTCACTTTCCCCCTTCTTGATTATTTTTCGTGAGAATATATCTCCGACTAACACTATTGCTTAATCGCTCCCCACAGAGTAGCTATCTTGCCTGTTGGCTCTACCGCTGCCGTATCGTATGCCACACTGAATTCATACACCACAATGCTTCCATTTGGGTTATCATCAGCCTGATTCTCAATGAGGTTGCTGACCGGCGCATCCCAACGAGTTGGATCCGGTCCCAGCTTGTTTGTGGATTCATGACCACCTGCATCATGATCCCATTCGGGAAGATCATCCGTTCTCATATTGGAGCGCACGACTTCTACTTCGTTAAGCCAGATGATGAATGAATCATCATAGTCCACGCGTATGGTCATGGATGCTACCGATCCGGCATTGGGGATGTCGAATCTGGAGAACCGTGTGTATATAGCGCCCTGATCATCATCGTCGACTACTTCGGTGATCTGGCTGGAGTTATAGCCCACACCATTGACACCTTCTGACCAGCCGGAATCATCGTAGCCGAATGTCATCCAGTCGGTTACTCCTGCAAGGTTATTAGCTGTCTTGTTGAAAAAATATAACACCGGGTCTTCTTCATCCACGACGATGACTCCATTTGCCTCCAATTGCACAACCAGTACCTCGTCGCTGCTATTCAAGCCGTCGTTGTAAACAGCGCCTACCAGCAGATTTCCGCTAGCGGAAATGGGAACCTGCGCAAAGGCTGACGATGCTATCAGTAGAACAGCAATCATGCTTATCATCACAAAAAACTTCATTTTTATTTTCCTCCTTGTTGACTATCTTTCTTGAGAAAATCTCTCTGATTAACGCGCTTCCTTAATCGCGCCCCACAGAGTAGTTACCTTGCCTGTTAGCTCTACCGCGCGTGTTGGATCTACCGCTTTCGGATCAAACACCACATCGAACGTATGCACCACAATGGAACCATTCGGGTTATCATCACCCTGGTTAACGATGAGGTTGCTGACCGGCGCATCCCAACGAGCCGGATTTGGTCCCGCTATGTTTGTCGATTCGTGACCACCGGCGTCATGATTCCATTCGGGAAGGCCATCCGTTCTCATATTGGCGCGCACAACCTCCACTTCGTTAAGCCAGATGATGAATGAATCATCATAGTCCAGACGTATGGTCATGGTGGTTATTGACGCGGCTCTCGGTATTTTGAATTTTTCAAACCGCGAGTATATCGCGCCCTGATCATCGTTGTCCACCACCGCAGTAATCTGGCAGGAGTTATAACCGACGGAGTTGACGCCATCTGACCACTCCGAATCATCATAGTCGGAATTCATCCAGTCAGTTTCTCCTTGAAGATTATTAGGTGTCTTGTTGAAAAAATACCGCACCGGATCTCCCTCATCCACGACGATGTCGCCATCTGCTTCTAATTGTATAACCAGGCATATATCGCTGCTATTCAAGCCGTCGTTGTAGATAGCTCCCACCAGCAAATTCCCACTCGTCGAAATGGGAACCTGCGCAAAGACTGACGATACGATCAGCAAAGCTACGATCGTGCATATCGCCAAAAAAAACCTCATTACAATTATCCTCCTCAAATTATGGAAATTCTGCTCTCAATCAAGGAACCAGCATGTAATATTTGGCCATGTTAATTGTCTATGTCATACCTCGAATTCAGGGCGATGTAACATGAGCGAATTATTAAGCCAGATATTACTCTGTCAGATCAATATGCTCACCTCTCTCTCCTTATCTGATAGATAGGCCTGCTGAATTTATTCAACAATCCCTCTGCTATTCACTCGATTTCTTTCAGTTATTGAATCTGACGGAAATTATACCACTCTCTGCTGCTTTTTGCAAGTAGTTTTTTCCACGTTCTGCAATTCGGAAAGGTGATCAATAGAATAGCCATGCCATTCTTAGCAACGCCACAGGGAGTCAGGATATATTGCCAAGAATAGAGCTTATCCGATCAGTATGTAAAATTACGTCAGAAAT
>SDBT01000534.1_pt1 | contig 60263 bp, 62 predicted proteins | sample 2277101 | NCBI WGS metagenome assembly SDBT01 (sample SAMN10404973, study PRJNA504765) | marine sediment metagenome | isolation source: marine sediment core GS10_PC15, 103 cmbsf | place: Arctic Ocean: Southern Knipovich Ridge | collected 2010 | reverse complement strand
CTTTACTTTCCGCAACCCATCTTTCAGACAAGTAATTTCACTCCGCACAGTAAATATGGATAGTCACATTTAAACATGGATAAACGTTTACAACCAGACCAATCACATACAAAAAGAGGAAAAGCTTGATGGATAATGCGGCAATTTGAGATTCATCACTATAGTTACGATGTCTATAGTGAAATGATAAAGTTATGTTTCCTATTTTTCATTTCATATCTTCTGGATCGTTCCCACATCTAAAGCAGATTTTATTTTTTTTCCTATTTGTAGGAGATTTTTGTTACGTTCTTTCTTTTCCAGTCTTTCAGATACAGCTGTCAATATTGTAGAAGGAAGATAAGGTAGATTCGTATTGAATGATAGATTAGATCGGATTTTTATTTTAACTCTGCCATACTTGTCTACGGTTAAATCTGCAAGTAAATCTGAGAAGCTCTCGCCTAGATTCGCATTCTTTACATAAACAGTATTGTGTTTGATAATTATCTCCAAGTTTACCACACATATTTGAAAGAGAATATACTCTCAGCACACTCTCTTTCTTTTTGTTGTCTTAATTTCCATAGAACAAGTATATATGTCTTTTTTTATGGATCCAGTTATCAATTGTTATCTGGTTAGATTATTCAGTCGAAAAAGACTTAATTTTTTACTTAGTAAATCTTGAGCTAAGGGAAATAGTTGAAACCGTCTACGGGTACTTCGTATAAATTCTTGAAATCTTTTTTGAAGACTCTTAAAACTTGTCGGAATGCAAATTCTACAAATAATTATGATAGAGTTTAAATCTATTTTTCAGCTTCATAAACGTGATATTGCTTTTTGTTAATCTTTACGTGTTATAGAGGGTCAAAGGTGAATAATAGTTGAATAAATCGATTAGAATTCTAGTAGTTGATGACGATGATAGTATACGAACGGTCTTGAAGGTGATTTTGGAAGATGAGGGATATATTGTGGATTTGGCGAAGAATGGAAAAGAGGCGATTGAAAAATCGAACATAATCTTTTACAATATGGCGCTTATAGATTTCAAGCTCCCGGATATGGATGGGACAGACCTTTTAGGTGCAATGAAAGAGACTACTCCGAAAATGATAAAAATTATAATTACTGGCTATCCCACACTACAAAACGCGGTTAATGCAGTGAATGAACATGCAGATGGGTACATTATTAAGCCATTGAACATGGAAAATCTTTTGAAGACAATTAAAAAACACTTGAAAAAGTATTACCGGGCAAAGAAGTACAGTGTAGAGAAGGTTGCAGAATTTATTGAGACTCGCGCTAAAGAATTGGGACACATTCATAAACCACACAGATAATTAACAAAAAGGTTGAAGGTATCAATGAACCCCTCAGATCAGAGAAGGAGAGGAAACGTCGACGTGAAGGTTCTAGATACTATAAAGACTGTTTTGATTCAAATTTTCGAAGACGAATCTATGGAGACTACTTTTAAGATCATTAAAGAGAGATATGGCTTAGAGGTTAACGATATACCGAAAAGACCACAAGTCTTTTCGCAAGCCTTACTGAGTCTTTTTGGGGAAGGGGCTGCGATAATTGAAGATTTAATCCTCGAAAAGCTATACTCAGATTTTAAAATGGATTTAAAGTGGAAAGACAGTTACAAGTTTAGTAATTACATTGAGGATCTGATACAGTCACCTCCAAGCGCGTGATATTGAACCCTCAGATAAATTCACGATGAAATGGGTTAATATTGAAAAATGAAGGAATCAAGGCATGTTGAAAGATGTTCCTATCAAGGTTGACATCATGAAACGTGAGCAAATTAGAGAAGTTCACATTAGCTCAGAAAATAAACTTGGAAATAGCTTAGAGAAAACAAATAAATGCATAATTTATTTAGATAAAGCCGAAAGAATACTAGACGTTAACAGAAAGACATTGGACGTGTTTGGTTATTCAAAAGAAGAATTCTTGGAGAAACATTTCATAGACTTGGACTTTTTATCCATTAAAGACATTCCTAAAAATGTGGATAAATTTTCTAAGATTTTGGATGGAAAAGAAGTCACGCTTGATCTAACCATCAAGAATAAACATGGATCCCAAATGATGTTAGAGTGTTCAGGCTCTGTCAATAGGGCTGATGGATCTTCGATGGAAGTGTGATAATTTGCTGAATGTAAAAGAAAGAGAACAGATGCAAAACGTTTTACATCATTCAGAGGAACGGTATCGTCATCTTGTTGATAGTATAAAAGATGTGCTCTATTCTGTGGATAAGTATGGAAGTATCACCTCTGTTAATAAAGCGGTTAAAATCTTGTTAGGGTTAGAACCAAACGAATTGATAGGTAGAAATATTCTTGAATTCATCCCAAAGGAAATGATGTCTAAAGCGAAGTTATCCATGGATAGAATAGCCCGAGGAGAGAGTGTCAATACAGACATCAGTATAATCGATAAAGCAGGAAGATGGCACGAGATTGAATTCAATTCAACCCCGATTATTAAAGATGGTAAAGTAGTTGGATCACAAGGAATTGTCCGAGACATCACTGAACAGAGACAAATAGAGAAAAATCTGAAGAGTTCAGAGGAAAAGTTTAGAATACTCTTTAAATATGCACCCGATGCCTTTTATTTGAGTAATGTAGAGGGTAACTTCCTCGATTGCAATAGAGCCACAGAGAAATTATTAGGGTATAAAAGAAATGAATTAATCGGAAAAAATATTTTAAAAATAAAACTATTAACTCGTCATGACATTGTGAAGGCCACGAAACTGTTAGCGTTAAACGCGTTGGAGAAACCAACAGGACCTGACGAGTTTACCGTACGCCGGAAAGATGGGTCACAACTCACGATAGAGATCAATACATTCCCGATCAGAATTGAAGGGAAAATAGTGGTGTTGGTGAATGCTCATGACATCACGGAATGGAGAAATAATGAGAGTGCTTTACGAGCGTCTGAAGAAAATTATAGAAATTTGTTTGAATTAGCTCCCGACGGCATCGCCACATTTAACAGATGGGGAACAATAACCTCAGTCAATCCAGCCTTTGAGCATTTAACAGGGTTTTCTAAGGAAATTATTATTGGAAAAAACTTCACTAAAATCGGTACCTTACGAGCCAGGGAAATACCAAGATATTTGAAGTTATTCTCTGACGTCCTGAGAGGAAAGAAAGTCCCATATTTTGAATTCCAGTACCAACAGAAGGATAAAACGCTCCGTTGGGCGGAATCTCACGTTAGTATATTACGAAAGAGTGGGAAACTCGAAGGTATGATGGCTTATTTACGAGACACAACAGAACGTAAAGAAGCTGAACGGATTATTAAGGAGAATAAACGGAAGTTTGAACAATTATTTATGGGCAATCCTGAGGCTGCTGCGTATGTCGATGCTAATTTTCACATTTTAGATATTAACACTCGCTTCACATATCTTTTCAGATACTCACTGAAGGAATGTTTAGGGAAACATATTGATGATCTTGTAGTACCAAAAGAGAAACTGAAGGAATTGAAGAGTTTAAACAGACAAATTCGAAAAGGATATGTTTATCACGAAACCGTAAGGCGGCGAAAAGATGACTCGTTAGTGGATGTATCCATTTCCTCAACTCCCATTAGAATTGACGACAAAACTATGGGATACATCGCACTGTACAGTGACATCACTGAAAGGAAGAGGATGGAGAAAAAACTGAAAGAATACTCGGAAAGTTTGGAGACGTTAGTTGAAGAGAAGACGAAAGAGTTAAAGAACGCAGAACGGATGGCTGCGATGGGAGAAATAGCAGCGATGGTAGGCCATGATATCCGAAATCCATTAACGGGTATAGCCGGTGCCGTGTATTATTTGAAAATTAAGCTTGATCTAACAAAGGATAAAAAAATAAAGAAGATGCTGGAAATCATTGAAAGAAATATTGAATACTCGGACAAAATTATCAATGATCTGCTCGATTACTCAAGAAAGATTCATCTGGAGCGAACGGAGACAACACCACAATCAATCATGAGGGAGATCTTAACATCAATCCCGATTTCTAAAAAAATTCAAGTCGAAGATGAGACTCTGCGCGAACCGAAGATTTGTGTTGATGTACAGAAGATGAAGAGGATCTTCACTAATATCATCACTAATGCGATAGATGCTATGCCGGAAGGGGGAAAAATCACCATAAAGAGTCGACAATGGAACGATAATGTTGAATTCACCTTCACCGACTCGGGTGAGGGGATTCCTAAGGAAATTATAGATAAGATTTGGGTCCCCCTCTTCACGACTAAAGCTAAAGGGATGGGGTTGGGTCTTGCCATTTGCAAACGAATGGTGAAAGCTCACGATGGATCAATCTTTGTAAAAAGCAAGGTTGGAAAAGGCTCCACATTCACCGTTAGTATCCCTCTTAAACCAGTCAAGTCTTCTAAACCCTTTGCAACCCCACTTGTTGAGACCATTTAGGAGTTTGAAGAGAGATTAAGGAAAAATATAGATTTCAACTTCATAACATATTTTAAAAGAGAACAAATTCTCTCTAAACAGCAGAAAAGATAGTCATTGCTTGAAATAACTCGTAATTTGAGCCTGATAAATTTGAATGAGATAGTCTCTATTTCATTAATACTAGTCAGCTTCATCATTATAATTGGGTTCCTGAGTAATTATCAATTTAAACGAACTGGATTTCCAGGCATCTTACTTTTAATCCTTTTAGGTTTCCTATTTGGTCCAATTATGAAAATAGTAAAACTTGAAGATATTACAAGTCTGACACCGTATCTTGCTGATCTTGCTATGATTTTCATTCTTTTTGACGGAGGATTAGTCATGAACCTTAAAGTTTCACTTAGAGAAACCCCGAGAGCGATACTGATCACAGTCATCCATTTAGTTCTTTGTACAGTCGCTGTTACATTCTTTATGATGGGGATTGGTATTGAGCCTGTATATGGTGCCTTATTTGGAATTATGATCTCGGGTAACAGTGCAGCGGTCCTCATACCTCTTGTTCGCTCCATTAAAGTAAGTGAAGAAACAGTTTCTTTAATCACTTTGGAGTCTACATTAAACAATGTCTTCCAAGTAGTCTCCTTTTTAGCGATTGTTGGACTTATCACCGTGGGACAGCTAGATATTCTAGCTGCGACGCAGGATATAGCAGCAAGTTTCTCTATTGGTGGAGTTATCGGGTTTATATTTGGATTCTTTTGGCTTCACATCTTGCTGAAGCTTAAGCAAGAATCCTTCTCATCTATGTTAACTATCGCTGTCGTTTTCATCGCCTATTACATGACCGAGTATCTCGGTGGAAGTGGGGCTTTGTGTGCTCTACTTTTTGGAATAGTACTCGGAAATGAGAAATCGATCTTTCAGATTATCAACCGAGACATAAAAGAGATGGTGTTCAATCAATATATGAGACATTTTGAGTCAGAATTGGCTTTTCTGATAAGAACTTTCTTCTTTGTATATATTGGACTATCTATCAATATTACATCAACGATTGCTATAGGCTATGGTGCAATCCTTTCAATTATTCTCCTCGCCATGAGAGCAATAGCCACCTATTTTTCTACAATTCACAGTTCTTTAAAATCTGAAAGAAACATCATTACCGTAGCAATGTCAAGAGGATTAAGTGAAGCCGTATTGTCAGTCATGCTCTTGAATTATGGTCTTCCACATGCGACATTATTTCAAGATATCGCATTTATAGTCATCATTCTCACGAACATCATGTGTACTATAGGAATTTACAAATTTACTCATAAAAATCAACATAAAAAAGTAAAAGAAGAGAAAATTGGAACATTCTCCTTTTACTAAAAAAAAGTGAACTTTGCTTTTTACGCTTTTGCATCTTCTTTACGAAGAAAAGATTCTGTAGCTTTTTATCTAATAGGCTCCAAACCTGTTTTACAAAGGCATCAAAAAATAATCTTCATGATTTGCAGATAGAAAAAAATCAAAAGATCTATACAATTTTGTATTGAATTAAGCCTAAAGTATACCCGTTATTAATATCAGGTAGACCATATATGATCTTCGTTGATGGAGGTTCTTATAATAAAAAAGAAATATTCCAACTAGCAAGTATTGATAATATAGTTACATTTTTAGATCTTTATTTGATAATTATAAGATCAATAGAGATTTCTAATGCATAATACTTTTATGAAATTTTGAAACATAGTTTATTTTTGTTAGAAATGCTCAAAAAAAATCTTAGTTTATGGAAAGTTCTGGGTTTTTTCACCATTGTAATTTTCCTCGATTTCACAACAATGTTCGGAGATATCTCTAGAGCCCTCTCAAACCAAAAAATTATTAATATTATTATTTCATTCTTGGAACCCAACATCCACTAGTAGATAAAAATGACAAAAAGATTATCATACAGATCACACATGCTTCTTGAAACATGATCATGTGTGTTCTTTTTATCAACTGGAAATATGAAAAAACATTCTTTTCAAAAAGATGGAGAAATGTTGAGTCTAGTTCATTATTAAATATTAGTTGGGAATTATCCGATCAATTCTACTGCGATCTTATTCCAGGGAACCGATTCAGCCTCAAGCGCCTCGTCCAGTATTTTAACGGCCATAAGTTCGATGTTTTCGACGTCGACATCGTTCTTCAAATACTCTTTTATTTGTATTATTGAGGCTTTGACTGTGCTGTATAGGATTATCTCTTTACTTTCATCTTCATCATCTTCCTCTGGCTTCTTCACTAGTATGTAAAACTTGTTCTCCTCAACGATCAACGCTGAAGCCTTAAAGTCTGTCCCTACGGGCACTATTGAAGGTGAAGTAGGTTTTTTCTTCTCCCGAGACACAACTTTTTTCTTTCCGGTAGATTTAGATTTTTTTCTTCTAAATAATGGCATATTTTTCATATCCTTCTTTTACAATTTATACACATAAAGGTTTCTAACGTTTTATGGTTTTTTAGAATACCTTTCTCTTACATGAATCTTAGTTGGATGTAGAAGAGGGACTCCGTTTATTAACCATTCACCTACCCTAAACCTGGAGAGACTATATGACTCTTCTTGAGCCATGTATTTCAGACACTCAAGGTCTTCTGGATCCACAGTTCGCCCCATTATCTGGATACCCATTTGGGATAGGATTTTATTATTCACCTCTGTGGGATGTTGACACAAGAGACACATTGATATCCCGTATTTGATTCCTTCTGATGCAATCTTTTGAAGCAGAGCAGCAGCTTCCGGATTATTGATCAGATTTCCAGCTTCCTCCACTATCAAGAAGAAAGGGGGTAATTGTTTTCTCAGCCTCCCCTCATATAGGATCGACATGCAATCGGTGAATAGACTCCCTCTCTTTGCAGGGGATAGGCCACTCATATTAAAAATGGTTAATTTCCGCAGAGTTAAATTTTCCTTGGAGAGTGCTTTGATCGGTTTAACGGTGTAATTGGATTCTTTTCCAAGATCCATTTTATGTTTAATGAGAGTGTTCACAGTTTCTTTGTACTGATTGGCATATATTGATGTGCGAATATTGAATGGGTATTCTCTTAATAATCCATCGTATTTTTGTACAAGGTCCTCAAAGTTCTGTTTATTGGCTCCAATCGTCGTGTATTCACCATGTGGATCGAAAATAATAACGTTGTAATCATGCTTATTAACTAGCTCTTCTGCGATGATGGTGGCTGTATGCGTCTTCCCTGAACCTGTCATGGAAGTTAGTAATGTATGTTGATTACATAATTCAACGATATCAATAGAGAGGTTGATGTCACGTAATACACCATGCTCATCGTTTGATGAGAGAGAGTGTACTCCTAAGTGAACAGAGCGTATGAAAGGTTTTCCCTCCAAGTTTCGGGAAAAGATGGCTTGGAGAAAATTGTGGTAGGGTAAATAAACTCGGACTCCGGGACTTACAGGAACCAGCATTTGATGTAAGGGCATAATGCCAGTCTTTATGGCTTCTTTTAAATCCATATAGCCCATGACATGTCCAACAGCTATAGTTTGTACCGATTTTTCACCTAATGTTGCTCCTATAACTTCTTCGAAATTTTCAATGTTCTTAATGATGGCTAGGACGGGACATTGCTCTCCGAAAATTGGGTGATCTATGAGGATGTGGTCTCCTAGTCTGTTTACAATATTTTTTAACGGTGTTAAAAAAAACTTGAATTGCGAGATGCTTGCTTCACCGGCAACGATGCCGATGTTTTCTCTAAGATGTACCTTACTCAGACTCATGTTAATCCCAGATCCTTACTTTGATGGTATAGGGTCTCCGCAGACGAAGTAGTACGAGCTGACAACGATGCCGTCAGTGTCAGCTAATTCGATGAACACGACCTCCCCGACCTGATAAATCTGCCCCTCGTCCCCCAGTTCAAGTATTACTTCCGTTGTTCCACCCGCCACAATCACACCTTCTCCACTATTGACTTCAATTAACTCTGAATGTTCAGATCCATGTTCAAGTCGACTTGCAACAATCAAAGCGATGTGAAGATCAGAGTCAAGTCTATTATAAATGACTAATTGAATACGCCCCCCACTTCCTTCACGTTTCACCCAAGAAGCTTCGGGAATGATCACTGCCGGCCAGTTAGATAGGAAGGCAGCTTTCGGCATCAATCTGGAAGATGCAATGTTGCCTCTCTCGGTGACAACCTTGAAGTAATAGGTGGAAGTGTCAGGCTCCCCCAAGACAAATGGAGGATCGATCTCGTTTGTTAATGTAGCGATTTCATCTAAGTTTTCAAAACTATCCACAGGAATAGGATAATAACAACTGATATTTGCATGAACATTGTTGGTAGAATCGATGATCCAAGCTTGGATAATCTGGATATCTATTGGCCCTGTATTCTTCACTTTAAGGTGTGGTGTATAAGTTCCATTTCCCGTCGCCTCACTAAAAGTGTACGATGCCTCAACCGAGAGTCCCTCATCCATCCGATCTTTCTCAAAAGCGTTCATGTGAGCCTCATTGGTTGATTGCCAAAGGAAGGTGCCTCCGATAAAGAGGATAGTGATTAGGAGAAACATGATGGCAGCAACGATAGTGCCAAGTCCCTTTTCGGATTTATGGAGCTTCATAGTCACGTTCAACTGTGTACCCCCTTTCAGTTAATAATTTGAGGTTATGAGCTGATCCACTGGTCCACACAAAGTCAACTGTAATGGTTCTGTGTTCTTCAATGGGTATGATTACATATCCTACTGGCGGATTAGCGATACTGTATTGGTGATAATCGATGAAGACTGATGTGACATTACAACTTGATTTTCCGTAGTTATATATTGTTATGATGATTTGATTATCTTTGAACCAGACATCCTCAAAGAGGAGTCGCTGGAGTAAAACTGCACCGCGACCACTTTGATAATCGCCGACGTAGTTGGCAACGTAGGAAAAGGCCATAGACGAGGCGGTGATAATGACAAGAAGCATTAAGACATTACTTAAAATGTGGCTTACACCGCTTCGATTTTTTAAAGATTTTAATGTTTGATTCTTCATGGTAAATCAACTAGATTACGATTTCATATGCGATGTACCCTGCGATCATCATGATGATGGCGTGTTTCAATCCGCTGATAATGCGACCATTACCGACCTTCCCTGCTACGAGTCCTCCTAAGACGGACTGGATCATCATCATATGAAAGAAAAAGGTGTGAAACATTTCTCCACTGCCAAGCGGGGTCATAAAGCCAACAATATCAATCTCAGCTAGCGGAACGAAGAACGACTGCAGAAGTTGTATCGTTGTGAAGAGAAAGACGAAAAAGGCAGCATATATTATGACGATATATGGGCGCATCTGAGATTCTCGTTCCTTACTTAATTGCAAAGTCTCCTCCATAGACTCTGCGGTCATGCTAAAGACTTTTCGGATACGACCCCCAGTTCGCATAGCCTCAATCACAAGAATACAGAATCGCCGTGCAGGTAATGTATTAATTCGTTCAGCGAATTGGCTTAATGCTTTTTCAAAGGAGGAACCCCATGACATCTGAACCGAAACTTTCTTCACCTCATCTGATAAGGGCCCATATTTGATCTTCGTCGCCTCATCTAGAGCCCTGATAAACGTTTGACCGGTTTCTTGTGCCTCGGAAAGATCCCGCACTAACTGAGGTAACTTATCATTGACCGCTGCCTGCCAACTCTGATTCATCTGATCAAGGACTGCAATAGGGACAAAACCAACAAGTAAGCCAATGAACAAAAAGTGGTTCAGTTGATCAATGAACATAAAAAATGAGACAAGGATAATAGTAACTGCACCAGCCAGTGAAGCTATTCCCGAGATTGTTCTAATTTTTTTTGAGATTTTTGGCATATAATCACCATGGTGGAATAATAGCGTCAAGCATTATTAGGATAAAGGTGACGCCTATCGGCAACCCGATGTAAGCCATGAGATACAGAATCATAATAGGATCCAACGAACCGATTCCTCCCCCCAAAAAGGAGAGAACAGACAACATCACAATTAGCAATAGAGGCGCAGCGACCATGAAGGTAATGTAAACCTCAGAGATAACTGCGAGAGTGTCAAGGAATTGTCTAAGCTTAGTACTTTTCTCTTTCATGTATCGTGCTGAGAGAGTCCGCAGATAACCTGACAAATCACCTCCAGAGTGTGCACTAGCAATAATGCCTTCGAATAAACCGCCCAACGTCTTTGATGACGTTTTATTAGAGGCCGTACGCAAAGCCGTAAAGAGATCGACGCCCATGAGCTCAATATCCCTGACGATCATTTTAGCCTCCCTTTCTACTTGAAGATCTTTCCCCGCCCGCGCTAATGAATGAAACATCATCTCAGGTGTCACTCCTGCACTGGCTAAGATGGACATGTAATTAGCGATGTGGGGAATGTTAGCGTCAATTTTGTTTGCTCGAGAAGATGCCATAAGCTTGGGATAAAAGTAAAAGATCGCAGTTGTAAATGCAGCCCCCAAGAGGCCGAAGCCAAAAGAAAACAAAGTCGTTACAAAAATAGGATTACCAAACAGAGTTAATATTAAGAATACTCCACCAAGCGTTCCCACACCAACGATGATGGAAGTCACGGAGAGTAAGCCCACGTATGCGTTAAAACTGATCCTTAGACCCGCTTTTCCTAAACTGGTACGCAAATCAGTAAAGAGGCTAGCGATTGTAGTCTTTCGCCCTAAAGATATTTTACTGAACTTATAACTAAAAAGGAGAAATCTCTTTTTCATATCCATTTGTCATCACTTCCTCTTTTGCTCTCTCAAAAACGGATTCAGGATCCGCATAATATTCCCTGATGATGGCGGAGACATCCTTGAAATGTCGAATATTACATTTCATCAACCATGCTAAAACTGTTCTTCTACGCTCCAAATCTTCCTGCACATCATCCATTGAAAGCCCTCGCCTTTTCGCAATCCGCTCCAAAAGGTAGCTTCGACCACTATATTTGAACAGGTCAGTCTTTGCATTATACGAGTAAATATCATTAGTCAAGATCTCTCGAGAGCGAGGATCTAACCCAACCATTTCAACCGTTGCTAAAGTCCTTCGTATCGGCTTTCCCTCACGCGTTAGTCTCCTTTGAACAGTAACAACATCTACGCCAGCAATCAAGGTCCTTGGAATATTCATAGGTTCAGACTCTAAACGATAAACAGCACCATCAACCGAATCAGCATGCATTGTAGACATCCCAAGGTGTCCTGTACCCATGGCTTGGAAAAGGGTGTAGGCTTCTGCACCACGGATTTCACCAACTATGATGAAATCCGGTCTTTGCCGAACCGCAGCCTTTAACAGGTCAAACAAGGTGATTGCGTTACTTTGAGTACCGAAACCAAAGCTGAGGCGTGTCTTTGACGCGATCCAATTCTCATGAGGCAGGTTCAGTTCAGGAGTGTCTTCAATTGATACAATTTTCATGTTGGGTTTAATGAACATTGAAAGACAATTAAGAATTGTAGTCTTTCCTGAAGCGATCCCCCCCGTGACCAAAACTGAGGACCGATTCTCAATCACATACCAAAAGTACGCCCCCATTTCCGGGGAGAGGGTTTTAAACAACATCAAATCCGTAATCGTCATTGGATCTGAACGAAATCTTCGAATAGTGAATGTAGATCCACGTTGAGTAACCTCCCTTCCGAAGGTGAGTTGGATCCGGCTTCCATCTGGCATGGATGCATCGAGCATTGGTTGCGCAATCGATATGTGTTGGCCACATAAGTATGCTAGCCGAACCGCAAATGAATTGAGTTTATTTTCATCATTGAAAATGATATTGCTGGGTATGGACTCATACTTTCTATGCCAAACATAAAGAGGGATATTAACTCCGTCACAACTGATATCCTCTATTAGATGATCATTCATTAATGGATCAATTAAACCAAAACCAATAAAATCGCGTGTAGTAAAATATAATAATTTATCCAAGACAGGATCTTCAATTGGAACCTTATAATCCTCAACAACTTCATTAAATTTCTCTGCGAGGTATTCCTTGGCAACCTCCTTAGACTTTGTCTCATTCAGATTGACATCCATTACTTCAATCAGAAGATCTTTTATCTCACTCAAGTGACCTTCCTCTTCGGGTGTAATCTTTGGCTCAACAACCCGATACATAAGAATGTTCGTTTTCGGATCCTGAATAATTTCAACGTAACAGTGAGGTTCAACCAGAAAGTATCGATCAAACACGTTTTCGACAGCAACATATTCAGATTTAAGAAGGTGTTTAAGAAGTTGTTTATCTGAAAGGGATGGGCGCTCAACCTGAATCTTCTGCATGGAAGAGGCAATTACTTCTTTTCCTTCCCCATCGTATGATCGAATTGGATCATCCTCTTCCTTTCGCACTATCCTGATTCTCTTTTTCTCAGTTTCATTTCCCATTGAGCTTCACTATCCCACATTATTAGAAAAAAAAAGGTGGTAAAGTACACTAGCTTACTTTTGAGTGCACTTTTTGATTCATCTACGGTACTGTTTCTTACTTTGAGTTAAGGCATTGTATAGGTTCCTGAAGTGAAGGTTCCGTCTTTACAGACAACTTTGAACTTATATTCACCACCAGAAACATATGTGCCTTCAACGACCACTCCGATAGTACTTCCCTCTGCAAGTAATTCATCATCAATGCCAAATAGAGTCCCATCTACGTAAGAATCTGATATAGTCACTGCTCCATCTCCAACATTCTGTGTATAAACTGTGGCTTCATCTGGGTCAGTAGCATTATTAAAGGCGACGCTTTGTATCTGTATTGCGTGTCCTGCTCTGCTTGTGGTTGATTCAAGGTAAGTCATGACCCAAGCATATGTTATGAGTGCGGCTGCAACTGCGACTGCGATCATCAATAGTACTGCTAGCACCGGAGATATCGCTTTTTTATTTTTCATTATTCTTCTTTGCAAATTTTACACCTTACTTGAACATGTTTTAACGTTCGATTTATTAGGGCTTATGAAAGGGTAATAACGATTGATTATCCATATCCTAAGTCCGTAATGATAAATAACTACATTTGTTGATCGATAGATATAGCTTATTGAAGTATAATGTTGGACCAGATGACTGTAAACATTAACCTAATGGTGTAAAGATGAAGATTATTAAGAGTGCAAAGGGTATCTCGACAGTGTTAACGGTTCTACTGATGGTTGCTGTGTCAGTTGGATCAGCTTTAATCACACAAATTTGGGTTATTACTTATGTTGAAAATATAATGACGAAGGTAAAACATGTAATATGGATTCCAAGCGTAAAGTTCATAGATGATGGGACTATCAAAATCTATGTACAAAATATTGGAAAAGGATCAGATGAATTGACAACGGTATACATCAATGCAATTTTAGTTGGGGAAGAGGATATTACAATGTCAGATGAGGGGGTTATCGCTGCGGGAGAAACTTGTACAATTACTATCATCAACCAATCTCTAACAAAAAATGAAGAAGTCAGGGTTAAGGTCGTCTGTATCGATGGTGTATCCATCGAAGGTGTTTTTAGGGATGAATAGAAATGAGTAGAGTTTCAACTTCAAGAAAGGGCGTAGCTCCCTTGGCAATTGTTGCGTTTTTAGTAGTGATAGTTGGCGCGGTTATTTTCATCGCTTACCTGTGGGAAACTGCCGTAGTTAGAGTGGCAAACGCTATACAAATTCAACATGTTCTCTTCAAGCCTGAAGAGTTTATAATCTATGTGCAGAATGTTGGGGAAGGAACAGTGACTGTAGTTAATGTGTATATAGATGATGAACAATTTAGTGTTAATAATGGAAATTGTATCGTAGGTCAATCGAACACGAATATCATCCCAAAAGGGAGTACTGCTGAGGTGACAATAGCAAAGATGTACACTCAAAAGATTCATGTTCAAGTTGTGTGTTCAGACGGAACTGGAATTGAAAGTAATTATAAACCGCCCCTAGAATAATATATAGTATAGTAAACGATAATGTGTTTAGTGATGATAATTTAATGAGAATGCTGAAAACCGGTATCGCGGGATTTGATGAATTTTGTAATGGTGGTTTTCCACCGGGCGTAATCATTCTCTACGGTATACCTGGTTCGGGAAGTGAAGTTTTTGCCCAGCAAGTTTATTTTAACAGGATAAGTATGGGATCAAATGTAACCTACTTTTCTACGATGAAATCCCACAATATTATTAAAAATGACATGGCAGTGTATGGATTTGAAGTCTCCACATTAAAAGAGGGGAATTGCTGGAGATTTGTTGATGGGAGTAAAAGTAAATCAGTTATCAATCTGATTCAAACAGAGATGAAGAGGGGTCGCTGGGTAACTATTGACTCGTTTTCAGACATTCTATTAAGGCATGACCTTGAAAGTGGTATTCAACTGCTGAATACTATGTCATTTTATGCTAGAAAAAATAAAGGGTTATATTTTGCTCTTCTTACCAAGGGAATGCATAATCTCCAAGTTGAGACCGCAATGCTGCATTTCGCTGATGGGGTGGTAGACTTTATTGTTTCCGAAGGAACTCGTGATTCTGAGAGAAAAATAATCATCAAGAAGATGCGTGGCACCTTAATCTCATCGCGAAGCCTTCCTTTCGCTATAGAAGAGAGGGGTATAACAATAGAGACCGCTGGAAGAATAACCTAACAGCATCGCGTTAAAGGGTCATCATAAGTATTCCGAAGATGATGTCACCTACAAGTAGGGTTAATATAAAACCGATTGTGATAAAGACAATAAAAGGGAGGTAAGGGGTTACCCAAATCTTTTGCTGATCCCCCAAAAGTTCGTTTATTTGAACGATAATGGCTTCTCTATCGAGATCTGTTCGGATGAATAATCGTAATGTACGTAGGATCTCCCCGGTTTCTTCTTTAGTAAGTTCCTCCATGGGAGCTAAGTGTAACTTGTTTTTGAATTCTGAGACGGATATCTTGTAGCCTGTAAACAGGGCTATTATTTTCTTAATGGTTGGTTCATGGTCAAGTCCTTCAAATAACTTCGTACCAGTTCTTGCATACCAGAATAGATTGTAAAGTAACATAGCCACTGCGGTTAGAGATGAAATGATGACTGAGTTTCCGAAGATAGACATTCCGTAAAGTGGAGAGACAAATCCTAGTAAGGGAAATGATGAGATGGGTGCAAAGGGCATAGCAAGGGATAAACATAATAAAACTTTAACGTCAGCTCCTCCAAAGAAGCCCAAATAAAAGAGGGGGATGGTAATCCCTGCAAAGACAGAGAAGGAGATGCCGAGAATGATGAGAAGAGAAAAATTGTTTGCCAAAACGATGTGAAGAAGGGTAAGAGAGAGCCCTAGAGGAGCGTAGAAGACCCAAACCTTATTGGAGACTTCACGTGATTTGTAGTCATGCCATGATGCGTAGAATAGAAAAGCTAAGCTAAGAACTATTCTTATGGAGTCCAACCATTCATACAAATTGTTCATCACACTGTAGAGTAAAAGAATTAGTAAACAGCCTTATTTCTTATACTATGTCTAAATATATATTTAGGTAAAAGATGGAGACTATTTAGTTCTACTCCATTTTTATTATTCATAAATGCCATATCACATAAAATATAAAAGAAGTGGATATGCCTAAACGTTCTAAGCTTCAAATATACTTTGATGTTCTTGAAGTGGTAGAGAATGGAATAAACAAACCGACGCAGATAATGTATGGAACCAACTTGTCTTGGAATACCCTCAATGAAGTTTTCAATACTCTAATTAACAGTAAGTTTCTGAGAAAAGAGAAAACGAAAACTTCGAGAAGATTTTATATTACTACCAAGGGAAAAAAAGCTTTGTCGTATTACAGGAAATCCATTGAAGAATTGGTGACGGCACCGCAAATTACATAGAAGAAGAGAAACTCGTTGACGGAAAAGTTCCGGTTCATTAAATGTGAAAGGGGAAGCGGAGCAATTATTGCTTTCGTTATGGTTCTCATGATCTCTATCCTCTTTGTTGGAGGTACCTTCATCTGGCAGGTTCAGAGTCAAACGCAAGTCAACGCGTTAGATACTTCCCGAATGGATGAGGCGTATTTTGTTGAACCGGTGTTTTCCTACAATAAAGAAGCAGAAGCGTACAGCGCAGTGGTGTACGTTCAGAATACAGGGTTAGTCCCCATTAAACTTGTTCAAGCATGGATCATAGATGAGAACAACAATGATCGCCAACACATCGAGATATCTTACAATCTTGGAGTGGATGAGGGAGTTTATATCTCCGAGATCTATGAATTAATCGATAGGTTAACACAGACATTCGACCTCACGACAACGCTGTATGATTTCAAGATCGTCACCGAGAGGGGTAATCTAGCTTCCTCCAAATTGATGCCAAGCGCTGCGTTCCAATCCAACTGGCCCGCCATCATCATACCAGATGCATCATATGTCAAAAAGCAGGGTGCTAATGTTAAGATCCATTTGGAAATTTGGAATCGTTTAGACGAAGAGTTGCATATCACACTGATCGTGATGAGTAGGCTTGGTCATGGAGCGGACCATTCAGAACTAATTCATATAAACTGGATTCTACAACCAGGCGTTATCTCCATAGAAGAGTTTGCGGGAGTATCAAAGAAAGTTTATCAAACAGGTTCAACCTGTTTCATTGAAATAGCCGACATTGATGGTATAATTGTCAGCTCGTTCTACTTCATCTGCCAATAAACCACTAGACGCACATTATATTGAAATATCAACAAAGAACTCAGAGGTTAACATACATCATAATAAACACGCTTACCAAGACCGAAATTAAACAATACTGTCAGCAATATCATCGTACTGAAGATGTGAGTCACATAGCCTAACTCAATTTTGATCGAGTGAAAATGATTATTTTTTTGTTTAATATATACGATAAACAAAGAGTTTCAATTCATAAATGTTTTTTTAGATTACTGTTCTAACTTGTTTGGTGGTATAAATTATCATATTTATGAAAAAGTAACATAGAAACGATAAACCACAGAAAATAATGATACTCTTGAAAAGAATAGAAAACAGAACAATAATTGAGCATGTCATTGGAAGATAGATAGTTAAATGATGATGAATAGGTATGGAGAAGTATCTTCACAGGGAATTATTCGGTCATAGTTTTTGCTTATTGGGAGTGATATTTGACCAGATAACGACAATAATTGGATTATCTTCCTTTTCCAGAATCTATGAATCAAATCAGATAGTAGCAACGTTGATGAGTAATAATTTAGGATTATGGTTGTTGTTAGATGTAATGATACTTAGTATACTTTTCATTTGTGTCCATTTTCTTTTCAATTATTGTTATAGAAAAATTAAGTATAGAGGGCTCATCTTGATAGTTCCTTCATTAATATTTGGATTTCTACGAATTTACAGCGGAATCCATAATATGGCAATAACATTATCTCTCACCTAGAAGAGGTGTACACCACTGCATTTGTTTAAAAATATTTGGCGTGATACTTTGGACCGTTGTAAATAGATTTTGTTTTATCGTTTTAGCGTTCATAATTCTCTTAAGTAGTTTGAATAACTTTTCATATTAGTTGAAGTTTATTGAGATTCGAAACAAAAAAGGAATTAGAAAAATTAGATTATAAATTGTTATTGTTAAAAAGAATACAAGATAGAGACGTGAGGAAACAATACATACATGAGAATTATACACAAGTTAAATCTAACGATTACCTGAAACAATTACGTGAAACAGTAAACAAGAGATATAAGGAAATAAGTGAAATTGAAAAGCAGATCGAAGAAATTAAAACATCTTAACTTTCATCAGAGAGCATATACCGGTTTTTATTCAAATTAGATATATCTTCCTTTGTTCACCATTTTTTATCTAAACTTAAACAGTTTAAACTCTTTCTTCTTCTAAATGTTAGAATGTGTATCTCTCTAATTTTGGATAAAGAAGCAAGTTTTTTTAGAGCATATAGATGATTAATGGAATTCTACCTATTTTATTAGGAGAAAGACATAGTTGAAATATCGGATCCTGCTTGAATCCAGTCTACGATTCCATCATTCATGTGAAAGATCTTTGTGAAACCATTCGCTTGCAAGATATTTACGGCGGTGGAACTCCGATTTCCAGTTCGGCAATAAACAAGTAGTTCATCGTTTTTTGACAGTTCGTCTAAACGATTCTCTATCTCATCAACAGGAATCAGAATGGCGCCTTCAATATGGCCACTGTCGTACTCCTCTTGAGTTCGCACATCTAAAATGATTAGAAAGGGTTTGGATTCTATCAAAGACTTTGCTTGTTCTATTGTAATATCTCCGTATCCTATTTCCATGTTTAGGGGTTGGGTTTGAATATAATAAATCAGGATTGCTGATAATGTAATGATTACACTAAGAGTAGCTATTTTAAGGGTTTTCCTATTCAATTTTTAACCTCCACAATTCCAAAAGCGAAGCTAATATAAATAGTCTATTTGGATTTAGATTAAAATAAGCTCCACATCCAATTATGATCTGAATTATCCGAAACTTAACTCCTGAACTTTTGTTACTCAAGTTTCTGAAGATTCTGATGATAAAGTCACAAGAACTACACGTGTATATAGCGTTGATATCTCAAGACAAACAGATTCTTATTCTGAGGCTAGTTTATCATTGAAATGAGCGCACATCAAGATAAATTGTGCAGTGAGATATTATTTGAAAGCTTATAAAAAAGGAGATAGCGCCATTGATCTCGCGGTTAAAACTCTGTGAGGTTACTGCTTCATTTGCTCAAAAATAAATCTCCTTTCTTTACCAGATGTCATTTATGACATTCTCGAGTTCTAAAGACCGCAACGTCTTTTTAAGGGGCTTACCCGTTTTAATGTCCCATCCTAATAGGCTGTAATAGGTATCTAACATCTCCTCCCAATGAGGTTTGATACTTATTCCTTTTGAGGGTCCATCTATGGGGGTGGAACCGTATCGCGGTGAGGGACGGTCTAGCTCTCTTGTAATACCCACTCTGATATTGAAAGCTCTCATGAGGTTAATAGATCTTAAACCTATGTTTTTAGCTTCTTTTTGTGTCAAGTCCCACCCAGTTACAGCATTGACGGCTTCTGTTAATAGGGGAAGATTTGTTCTCGTGTTAAATCGACAGGTTCCTAAAGAGTCTTCGAAGACCATTAATCCCTTTGCGTTGGCTTCATAGGTTGCAATGTCCTCGGGATATCCTGGACCTATTAGTTCACGAGTCCTAGGGTACGTAGCGGTTTCTAAAGTCCCTGTGTTCGAAGTGCACGTATCGAACATTTCTTTCCATCTAGTTCTATGGTCATGCCCTCGCGGAGTATTTCCCTTCATTGTGTGTATGGCGCATTTCGTTGCTTCGCCTCCAACGTGTTGAGAGGCTCTCATAATTCCTTCAGCTAAGAAGTCTCCACATCCAATTCGATTGGCGATCATGTGAAGTAACTGCTTTACGCCCTCAACATTTCCCCAGGTCATCTCAATACCGTCTAAGTTTTCCTTTGTTATTAATTCATTCTCATAGCATTCCATGAGCCAACTCATCAACCATCCCGATGCATTATTGTCAAGACCCAATCGATCAGTTTCACCAGAGAGCATGAAGGCGGATGCTGCATCCTTATTATCGATAACTGGTCCCCATGCAGCGAGTTGCTCATACTCCGGCTCCTCTACAATAGTTCCTTTGTAGGGACCATGAGTGATTTTCATCATTGTAGCGTGGTTCAATCTACATGCCCAACAGGGATAAGGGGTGGGTTCAAAAGTTTTTCTAATATATTTTTCACTGAACTGATTTAACTCGTCTTTGGAGATTTCCCACATGTTGGTCGTATAGTTTCTTATAGGTAGAGTACCTCTACCCGCTTTTTGGCTACGATATACACCGCCAACAGTTCCTGTGAAGTTTTTTACTTGCTTATAGAGCTTGTCTGAAATTTTTCGAAGTTTTATCTTATCATGAATTTCGACCAAGTTTTTGCTTCTTGCAACTGCAATCGCTTTGAGCCTCTTAGAACCGAGCACTGCTCCGGTTCCATTATGAGCTGCAGCGTGCCCTTTGTCCACAAAAACTCCGGCAAATCTGACTAAATTTTCTCCAGCTGGCCCAATCGAAGTTACACTCATTTGTCGATCTTTTTTACCCAATTCTTCTTTGATTAAATCAGTTGTTTCATAGGTGTCTCTTCTTAGAAGATGACTGGCTTCCTTTAATTCAGCCTTATTATTATCAATATGAAGATACATCCATCGCTTGGAAGATCCATGAATTACAAGTCCATCATATCCTGAGAATTTTAAGAAAGCCCCAAAGTACCCATTAGCCTGGGTAGCGGTGGCGCCATTAGTGAGGGCTCCTTTGGTTATGACTGAAACCGTTCCAGAACCACCAATTGACGTTCCGCCGAGAGGACCAGAAGCGATTATAAATCTATTTTCTGGATGAGACCACTCAGTTTCTGGGGGGACTTCGTCGTAAAGAATTTTTGATCCAAGTCCAGTACCACCTAAATATTTTCTCAATATTTTTTCGTCGAAATAGAGGTCAGTTAGTTCAGCATTAGTCATGTTCACTCTGAGGAATTTACCAGCATATCCTTTAACAAAAATTTTTGACATAATTTACATCAATTCAAATATTTTCTTGATTATACAGTGGTATTTAAAGGATATAAAATATATTAGATTTATCTGTAAAAGTTATTGGTAAAGGGGAGTGTGATAATTTTCAATAGATTTTATGGATGACAATCCGCACACTATTGTCCTGATTTGGGATCGAGATGACATACAAGAAGTGGAGCGGATAAAAAAAGAATTTGAAGAATACTTACGGAAGGGTTGGATAGCCTTTACAGTAACCTCCAATGAGAAGAAGATTCTTGTGTACAAGTTTGACCCAAACTTTGAAAAAATCATCCTCACGCCCATGATTGAAGGGGGATAACACACGATCTTTCTGAGAGAGTATAGTTTAAGAAGATAATAGTATAGAGTTAGATGTTATGTGCTCATCTTCTAGAGGAAAGGAAACTTCATTGGCCTTTGGTGGACAGGCAGTCTTGGAAGGGGTCATGATTCGCTCAATCACACACATGGTTACATGTGTTAGACAGTCAAATGGGGAGATCTTAACCATGACTGAGAAAATAAACTCTTTCTCTAAAAAATATAGGGTGCTAAATCTGCCATTTATAAGGGGAATTCCTGCACTAGTCGAAACTTTATATCTGGGGGTTAAAAGTCTCTTTCTTTCCGCTAATGTAGTCTTAGAAGAAGAAGGGGAAGAGCTCACCTACAAAGAAGTTGCATTCACTATAGTTATGATTTTAGGTATAGCCGGTTTCTTCATAGCAGTGCCTCTTCTGTTAACTGCCATGCTCCCGTTTACAGGTGTACTTTTTAACATTGTTGAGGGGGGAGTGCGAATGTTAATCTTCTTGATTTATTTAAAGGCGGTTTCACTTTGGGGTGAGTATAAAAGAGTGTTGCAGTATCATGGGGCTGAACATAAAACTATCAATGCATTCGAAGCGGGTGAGCCCTTAAACATTCAAAATGTGAAAAGATTCTCCAAACGACATCCTCGGTGTGGGACAACATTCATCTTCATAATTGCATTGGTAAGTATCATAGTCTTCTCGACCATACAAACAAATACCTTACTGGAGAGACTAATGTATAGAATAGTTTTTGTTCCTATAATCAGTGGTATATCTTATGAAATTTTAAAGTTTAGTGACCGACATAGAGACTCAAAAATAATAAAATTTTTCTTGTCACCGGGCCTAAGACTGCAGAATCTCACAACTAAAGACCCGGAGGATTCTATGATAGAGGTCGCAATTCAAGCCGTAGAAGAGGTTCATAAACTAAGAAAAAACAGTTCCAGTAATAGTTGAAACGTTAATATGCTCGAACCGAGTAATTTAACTTTTTATTAATTAACAAGACAATTTTTAAATTGTAAAAAAGGGTAACATTGAGTATTACTTTTAGATGCTATGAACGTTTTAATTGTATAGAAAGGGAGATAGGTAAATGAGTGAAGAATTGAAGAGTGATGAAGGGCAGACGATTACGTTGCTTGATGGACGGAAACTTGGATATTTAATTATTGGTGAAGGGAAACCAGTCTTCTATTTTCATGGTCTGTTAGTTGGCAGTCGACTGGACGTGTTAAACATGAGAGAAGTTGCAGAACAGATGAATCTTCAGATTATTGGTGTTGATCGTCCAGGATTTGGATTGTCAACATTTACAGAAAAAAGAGAAATTTGTGATTTTGCATCAGATATCAGTTTCCTAGCTGACCACTTAAAGTTTGATAAGTTTACAATAATGGGAGTCTCGGGAGGAGGCCATTACGCAATCTCCTGTGCAGCATTACTACCAGAAAGACTAGTTAAAGTCTTGGTGATTATGGGGCTTTCTTTACCCTTAGATGTCTCAGACATGCGAAAAGAAGTGCAAATGTTATATAATTTTATGACTAACCCGCTCATCGGAACAATGTTACTGAAGAAAGTAAGAGAAACAACTTTAGAGATGATAAAGAATCCAGACAAATTTCTGAATTCGAACGTGGGAAGGAAAATGCTTGGGGATTTGGGAGGAGTTCAAATCGATGCGGAGTCCCCTCGTCTCGATGTGGGTCGTCGATCCATTGAAGAATTCTATCGACAAGGTGATGATTGTATTAAAGCGATCATTCAAGAAGTCAAACTTATGAAGAAAGGGTGGAATATAGATTTATCAATAATTCCCTCAGGACTAGTCCATATTTACCATGCCCCCGGGGATATAAATAGCCCAGTCAGCAACGCATATAGAAACGCAAAAGCGATCTCAGGGGCACATTTAGAGATCTTTGAAGAGGATACTCACCTGTTAGCGTCTAGAAACTTAGAAAAAATATTTGAAGTACTCAAGTAAAAATAAAGCTCTTTTTATGATGAAATATTCGCAATAAAATGTTAAATGTGCTAATTTTAGTTGTGATTCGAGACAAATATAAATAATAGTTTAGTAGATTTAACATTTAATTGGAGTAATGATTATGTCTCTGTTTGATATTGTACTCAGTCGTAGAAGCATAAGACGTTATGAGAAAAAAAAAGTTCCAGAAGATGTCTTGAATAAGATTCTTGAGGCAGGTAGACAAGCCCCATCTGCGGGTAATCAACAGCCATGGCACTTTATCGTATTAACAGATTACGAGATTAAGGAGAAGATGTCCCATGGAAAATGGAACACTTTTGTTAAGGATTCAGCCTTCACCGTTGTAGGTTGCAGATACATTGGCAATGAAGAGGGTCGTGTATGGTCGACGGTTGACACAACTATTGCTTTACAGAATATGGTCATTGCAGCATGGGCTCTGCAAGTAGGATCGTGTTGGATTGGAGATTTTGAGGAAGATAAAGTAAGGAACATATTGGACATTCCTGAAGATTGGAAAGTTGTAGCATTAATCACATTCGGTTATCCTGCAGAAAAGCCTGGAAACAGACCAAGAAAAAAGATAGATGAAATTGTAAACTACAATAAATTCTAAACCTAATCATTATTGTCCCAAACTGATAACGCACACTTTAGAGTAGCATCGTCGCTCTCACATACTACTATTTTTTTATCATTATCTAAATGATATTGAAGAATGCTGTGGCTCATAAAAAATTTGAGATTCACATAAATGTTTCTGCCTGCTAAAAGAAAAGGAGTGCAGGGGAAAAGACGATTGTTAAAGTTGCAAAGATGAAAGCGCTAATTATAATTTGAGAGATCCATCCCCCCGTCCTCTCATGAAAGACTTCAGCTGACACTAATGATGTGACAAGCGCGATAAGTAAGAGGTTAATTCCAAGCACAAAAAATCCTAAACTCATAGACTGCATAAACTGTGACATGATCGTTGTGATCACAACTAATTCAAGCATAAAAGTCAAGAACAGCACCACACCTTCAAAGAGAGCAGAGTATACCATTCGTCTAATACCAGCCCCCATCATCGGTCTCGCGTATCCCTTAAAGAATGATTCATAGAACATAAACACAAAGACAAAAAGCAGCAAATATAGAGGTAGTGAGATTAAACGCATTGTTGCAGTTGAAAATGTATTGGTAGTATAACTGCCAAGTGTGAAAGCAAACAATACTACAAAAGCTACCGCACCGATAACCCCTAAGATAGTATTAATTTTTAATGATGGTTTTTTGATAGATTCTTTTAAGAATCGAAAGTATGAGAATTCTGGATTGTTATCTTTTAGTCTTTTTCTTGCGAGGAGTCCGTACATTATCGAATTCCCTAAAAAGAGGGCTGTTATGAAATTTGTAAAAAATAGCGGAGTTATCAATGTTAAGATATAAACGATGACCATAGTAATGAATGAACCAACGCCTCCACCCAACAATATTGCTATAAACCCAGTCTTTAACAGAGTCTTTGAATGAGTTTCCCCGACAACTTTTAATTTTTCTTTTTCCAGACGCAGTTTTCCATAAACTAGCGATAAGACTGATAAGATCATAATTGTACCACCCGCAAGTGATGCATAGACGGATGCGTTGATTAAATCGGGGTTGATTGAGCGCGATTGTTCAGCTCCTAAGACGTTTCTTGTTGCCCATTTGACGATCTCATCTATTACTTGACCATTATAGAGGATGTTTAGATGATCTACATTCTCGACGATGAAGAGTTCCCTCTCTGTCCCATTAATGGTATGAGGCTCATTGAAGCTGAGAGTTCCATTAACGGATTTATAGAATGTTTGCTCAACCGTGTTGGAGTCTATCACCGAATCTCCAGTAGAGATTATTAAGAGAAGATTTTTCGGAGTTGAAGTGTTAACCCATTCAGGTGATGAGACGGGTGCAACGCCGATTGTGGCAACAGCTGAGGCTAATTGTGAACCCATGGTGAGTCCTACTCCACCACCCATGCTATGTCCAATTAGAACAATCCTAGACACATCCCCCAAACTTTTTGCTTGTAGAGACTGGATAACTGCTTCCACGTCATTTCTGAAATCACTTCGATCACCCATAAGGCCTTCACTGGATCCATGACCTCTAAGGTCCACAGCTACACCGATAAAGCCTTTATCTGCAAGAGCTAAAGCGATCATCCGCATCATTACCCGATTTCCAGAAAATCCGTGAAGCAAGATTGAGATCGGCGCATCCATGGAAGTACCTGGTTTCATTGTCACATCATACACTATTTGTACGCCATCAACCGTCTCTTCTGTGAACCTTTTTGTTGGCATTTGAAGACTCATAAGAGCAAGCGGAGAAAAACCTGCAACAAAAAGGATCACACCCAAAACAAACAACAATGCAACATTTCGAGACCCCAAAGAACCACCCGATATACGTTGACGTGAAACTCTAACTACTACTCTCTGCCCCTACCTTCCATATAATCTCTATTTCTCCTATTTACATTAATTGTATCAAGGTGTATTAGTGAGATAAATCCTTCGACTAGTAACAAAAACTAAAGAAAATTAGACACCCTGGCGAAATTTAGACATCTCTTTACATAGTCCCTATGTTAGAAAAAAGAAGGAGGGGTAAACACCACGGTTAACAAGCAATGTAACTTGAATAACTTTAAATATCTTATGAGATATTTATGAGATGATGTGTATGTTTCGAGAAAATTTTGAGCGTAATTCTCGGATTTATGAATTGTGGAAGAAAGGCTACACCGTTAAAGAGATATCCTTTGAAACAGGCATTCCAAGAAGTAGTGCCGGCTACTATGTTAGAAAATTCAACAAGCGCGCTAGACGAGGTGACCCAATACCATTTCTACCTGAAAGAGAGAAACCAGATGAAAAAAAGATGGCAATCAAAGCTTTTATTAAAAATTTTACGTCTAATCAAATAATGCAAATAATAGCGGCGGGCGTGGATATTGATAAATTTCATAAAACGTTAATGGTTATAAAACTTTTAAAGGAATTGCAGAGGGACCTAACTCTAACGAAGGAGGAAAAACAAGCTTTAGATAAACATTGGATGGAAACGGTTACAGAGATTATGGATACTATGAGTTTGCAATCGAATAATAAAACCAACAAGGAGATTCCGATAAATAATTAACAAAAGAAGATAGATCAACGAATTGAGTATACCCTGAGTACTCAGTCGAAATTACCAAAACGGCTGTCTTAAGCTTTTTGTTTTGTAATGAGGGATTATCAAAGCTAGTTTTTTAACGGTCTAAGAGAACCCAATTTTATCTTTGCTGCTTGTTTAATTGACCCTTTGAAGTTATGCTGTATTTTAAAATATATATCATTTATCCATATTCTTCTATACATCCAGAGATGACAGGTTCAGCGTCAATCATCTTCAAAGCTTATTTGTTCTCTTAGGAGTCATAGCCCACGTTGGTTAACACGTATTTTGATCTTATTCTCTTAATGATTGCTGGAAGAAATCGTGAGTCATAACGATTCCTCAGAATCACCATTACCTTCAACCGCAAATACACCCATTTATCGGCACCATAGAGCCTAGAAGGTTAAGAAGAGTCGATACTAGCTTTAACTAAAATGTCTTCCTGAACAGATAAATAGCTAAGCATGATGCAAAAGATCTACTACACACTTGACGATCTCACCAAAAAGGAATAAGTGGAAAATCGAGATCAGAAACCTAAAATCTTCTACGCTGTAGACCTTGAAGGCCCATTAATCAACCATTTAATTAGAATAAAGGAAGAGATGAATGACATAGAAAGATCCGTTCTACGAATAATGCCAAAATTGAAGACTCTCTATCACAACACGTCATAATCATATCGATCAGCACAATTTTGCATATATGAGATCCGATGTTTCTTATACACCATTTCTCTTTCAAACTCAATACCCTTTTTTTCAGGAAGACTATTCACAAAGTCTACCACCGCTCTCGTCACATCACCAAGTATTAAAATGAATAAACAGTCTTCAAAGAGAAAAAGACGTGTAAAACATAGAGCCAGAATATGGATTCAAAATGAATAAAGTAAATAAATAATTCTTTTCAGATTTTTAACTAACAATGATAGTTAGGAAGTGAATCTGTGACATTAGTATCTTCAGTAAGAAAGGAGTTGTTCCAAGTTGACCTCACCACAATTGAAGGAAATGGAGAGTTTCCATGCCCAAATTGCGGTATCCTAATTTCTCCTGACGATTTTTCAGAAGAAACCTACTCAGTGCTCTCGATGTCAGAAGATGAAAACAACTTAGAAAGTATGACGCTTCAATGCAACGAGTGTGAAAGCATTATAACTCTAAACGGGTTTACGCAACTTTCATAAGAAAAGAGGGAAAACTTGTAGAGTCTTTCCACTAACTTAGTAACTCTTTCTCGGTAGATGTTTATGAGGCTGTAGTTAGGGTTGGATATTCTGAGTAGGCATCTAAGGGGGTTCCGTCTGACAAGATGAATCTGAAGTAATAGGTCTTCTCCTCGATTGCTCCATTGCTCTCAAGACAGATATCCCATTCTCCTTGTCCCGCAGCTGGAATATCGATTATTGTGTCTGTGGGTGTTGATTCCACGTAATGTTCCATGACTGTGCTTCCAGAAAAGAGAAATCCTCCAACTTGGACACCATCGTCTCCTAAACCGTCAGCGTAAAGCCACGCGTCTGTTCCGACATCGTCCCAATTGATCAGATTGGAGGAGTATTGAACTTTCAATTGGACAGCTGACCATGCTGCAGATCCGATATTTCTGATTGATAGTCTCAGCCTCAAGACCGCACCCGTTAAGGCAACATCACTTATCGAAGTGTTTTCAGAGACAAAAGGAGTAGGTGTATTAACGGAATCGTTTGCAGCCCACATGTAATAGTTCTGTTCCAGCGTAGGCGTGTCAGGTATGAGGATGTAGTTGACATCAGCCTTAACTACCGGGTGAAGGATTTTAGCATTCACGATGGGGTTGGGATTAACATCGATGTCAATAGTAACGCTGGTTACCGGTATATCAGAAATCGTAAAGTGTACTTTCACCTTCAACCATCCATTTGCAACAACCTTCAAAGGAATGTCAGTCTCTCCATTGATGGTCGCATTAGCATTGACAACATGAAGCCTGATCTCGGTATAGTTACCCGCTGGGAGTTCTCCTACAGCTAAGACCGTTGATGTGTCCTCTAACAGGAGCAAGTCGAAGGGATCCGTAGCAATAACTGGTATATCCTTCCAGGTCTCGTTTCCCTTACCCTTTCCATGCACCAGAACCTGATCGATAAGCAAGAAGACTTCCTGTAACTCATCCGCAGGCGCATCTTTAACTTTGACAATTAAGACGCCACCCCCCTGTGCAACAGGAACATCAGGTGTAAGAGGCCCTTCAAGAATTGGGAGGAACTGCACTGTGATTATGATGGAGGTTGCTAAAATAAGACCGATCATTCCAAAAATTATAACTTTACTAAAACTGTAAGCCATTTTATTATCCCCAGTATCTGTATCCATAGAGTGGTTTATCGAGGGATATAATACAACACTTTTGAACAGTTGTACACATCAAGTGTACATCAAGTTGTAGTGTTGTTCAACTTTTTGTACATCACGGTTTTTGACGCCAGACCCGAACGGTTTCATACCAAAGAATCGCTGTAGCGAGAATCCCAAAGATCAGGGCAAATACACTGTAGAAGTTAATCTCCCGAAGTTGCGACAGGAAGAAGACAAGTAGGGTTGTAAACAGAATTGCATAAAGGGTGTACCTGGGAAGCATGAGAGTCCCCAGTTTCAAGAATTGCTTGAGGACCCCTACCTTCACCTCCCTGATGAGATGATACTCCCCCAGTTCTTCCCTAACCAATCCAAGGTTTTGAAGTTTCTTAAGGTGGTATGAGGACAAAGCAGGACTTGAAAAACCAAGTGACCTCTGGACCTCCCTGACACCTACAACTCTGTTTTGAGACCTTAATAAAGCCCAGTAAACTCTGAGAGTGTTCCCTTTCAGCTCGCTTTCAATCTTCTCATCGTTTCCACTCATCTAAAATACACATTCAAATAATGGATAATTAATAATTATATGTTTCTTGATGAATATTAAGAAGTTTTTAATCATTGTGATGTTTTAAGAAGAATTTTTTCAAAATTTGAGAAATTGTAGATTGTTGATGAATTTTAGCGTTGTATTTGAGTTATAACTTGGTCGAGTTTAAAAGTTAAGTATTGCAAATAAAGATTTTAAACACTAAATAAGTTAAAAGATAATGCCAAGACTCTCGAACCCAGCTGCAAAGTTCAATTATTTCTACGATCATGATTTTTCTACTTATTGATAAGCAAGAAAGATATTGATCTAGTTCACGGTTTCATCTCATTCTTGATAGCCGAAATTCTTGAGATAATTAGTTTGGCTGTAGTATTATCAAAATAATGGAAACATTAGAAGAGTAGATTCAGAAAATTGTTTAGAAAGAATAATTCTAAAAATAGCTTAGTAATCTAAATATACATTTAGAATCTATATTATATCTTTGAAATTGTGTGATGAGTTATTATGAAAGTTGTATATGATAGTTGGAGGAAATTATTGAATGACTGCATTATCGTTATGTTCGTTTCAGGAACAATCGGTATAGCCTTAAAGTTCATAACATTATTTGACAAATATGTGTACTTCCCATCTTTTCCGAATATCTTCGACTCACTCTTTCTAATGTCAGCAGTAGTCTTTTTAGCATGGAAAATTAAGAGAACATAACTCAAAGACTTCCAGTCTACGTTAGAGATTTTAGATCATAATCTATCATCAATAACAAGCAAAAGTCGCCAATTAGATATTTCTTTACAGGTGATGTTACTGGATGATTGGAGAAACAGTTAGATAGTTGATTGAAAAGTTTACATTATTCTAATTTTTCATATATTTCTTAAAAGAATGAAGAATATTTTTTACAGATTGATTTTAAGTTTGGAGCCTAAATTTTAATCCAAAACCCAAAAACATTCAAGCTTATATTCTTATTTTAGTAATACAGATTAACGAGTAGAATTATTTAATTAGAATAATATTCTAGTTTCAGAAAAAAAAGGAGTGAAATAAATGGGATATAGAGGTAGACGAAGTTTCGATCGCGGGCCAAGAAGGATGCATAAAACTGTTTGCGCTGAGTGTGGTAAGGAATGTGAAGTTCCATTTCAACCAAAACGAGATCGCCCTGTCTACTGCCGAGAGTGTTTTGTAAAGAGAAGCCCTCAAAGAACAGAAAATCGCCCCCGCAGAGAATACCGTCGAGAAAACCAACGGAGAAGACCGTCGTCGGCATCAGAAAATGTTGATCTCCAAATCTTAAGAGAGTTAAAACTTATTCGGAAGGTCCTAGAAAAGGGGACAACCTAAGGAAGAGATGAAAACAAGGTTGTATCAAGTTATTGCCATAAAAACTGAAAAGTTATGTGCAGCAACTTCCATATAGAAAAGCAGTTGCCAAATGTTATAAAGAATATAGAGATTATGGAAGAGATACCCTAAAAACCTGTAGAAGATTCTCCAATACTAAATCAAGAAGCATACGATACACGTTCTGTAACGCCGTATTGAATACATCATATATTTACTCAATCTTGGTTCATATTGCACTCTAAGATAGTCTGTTTTATACACCTAAAGCCGAGATATGTCTATCCTCTACAACCAAAAAAGGGTCGACAAACAATTTTTTATTGATTGCTTGATATAGGTTTCAATGAGACTCGTTTGTTTAGGGTTTATTATTCTACTTCAATAATTGTAGTAAAATATAATTTTATTCAAACATGAAGAGTAAATACTATTCGAGCTCAAGGTCGAAAATACTCTTTCTCTCTTTTTTGTTTCTCTTTGTATGATTTTAATAATGATAATAGAAAAGATATAGTAAAAGCAACATTATGAAACCAATTAAGACTTAACTAACGCAGGAGAAAAGCAATATGCCACGCCCTGTCCAAATTATAGATTATGATTCCCGATGGCCAATTCTGTATGAGGAAGAGAAACATCACATTCTTGAGTGTGTTGGGAATAAAATTGTGGCTATTGAACACATTGGCAGTACCGCTGTACCCAGTCTGGGAGGGAAGCCCATACTCGATATTATGGCAGGTGTTTGGCGTTCTACGGATGCAGATGAGTGTGTTTCGCTGTTACAAGATGATTACAAAGATGTGATCCCTGAACCTGAGAATATTGAATGGTATTATTGTTTGGAAAAAACCTGTAAAGGTGAATCTTCGTATTATGTCCACCTACACTTGGTTAAATTTTTGAGCGATCATTGGATAAAACATTTACTTTTTCGTGATTTCCTTCGAACGCATCCTGACAAAGCTCATCAGTATTACGAGTTAAAGAAGGAACTGGCTGTAAAATATGGTTCAGATCGTGAAGGCTATACAGACGCCAAGACATCATTTATCAGATCCATTATCGATCGAGCACTGAGAAAGGTGTAATCCTTAACTGTTAGTTATTAACGCGTGTATAGTGAAGATCTTTGTAGAAAAAACGTGAAGATGGTGGAAGAAAACTTTGCATAAACCGAAAATAATGTGTCAGACGTCAAAAAATAATTTGTTATGAAATCACAATATAGATTAAAAAATGGATTGTTGACTTCTCCCTCAACATGGGACCCATCGCTTACAAAATCCACTATGGTCTATCAGAACAGGTGATTCAACACCTCTTCCGCTTCAGTTCTATCTTCAGATTTATCCCCTGAAGTGGAAAGTATGTGAAGAGGGGTTAATAGTCGAACAGTGAATTATTTGCAGATGAAATAACATGAACTGATGACGATGCCTTCACTACTAGCTAATTCGATGAACACACTTTCACCCTTTTGATAGACCTGCCCGTTGTCTCCAAAAAAGGATCCCACAGTGATTATTCCAGGTTGCAAAGTCCAGTCTACGTATAGTATCTCTGACTGTTCTGCACCATGGTCCATCTTTGTTGCGACGATTAAGCTTATGGTAATTGCTTTATCTAGACTGTTAAACACATGCAATTTAATATGACCTTTACTTCCGACTTTTCTAACCCATGACGTCTCACGATCGATAATGATCGGCCAGTCGGAGTCTATGTTCATTTCAGCGCCATACGTCAATCTAGAAGAAGCAATGTTTCCTCTTTCAGACACGATTTTAATGTAGTACGTCGATTCGTACAAGTTAAATGATGTGGACAGCTTTTGGATTAATGTATCGATCTCCGAGATGTAGGTTGCTTCATCCACTCCAAGTGTGTAAGAGATGTCGATGTGTTGATGATCATTGTTGTTCTCATCGATGATCCAGGCTTGAACTAACTTGATCTCTATTGGTCCTATATTCTGAACGTGCACGATCGCGCTGTAAGCTTCATTTTCTTGATTGTAAGAAAATGTAGGTTCAACCTCGTATCGCTCATCCATTCGGGAAGTATCTAATGCGTTGACTTGCGTTTGACTCTGAACCTGCCAGAGGAAAGTCCCACTGATAAAGAGTATTGAAATGATTAAAAACATGACAGTGGAGATGACAGCCCCCGTTCCTCTTTTGCACTCAAGGAAACGTGAATTCACCTTCATCTGTATTCTACCACCCAATTCATACGCTTATTTCTTTGAATTTCACAGTTGTAACCTGAAATGTTCACGATTATCCTACAGTTTTCACTTATTTGGATTAGACGAGACATTTCACTTCATCTTCATGAAATTGTTCAAGTTTTCATATCGATTAATGTACTCTCTTCCCTTCAAAGTCGTCTTGAAAGTTCGGTTGCCAATACTCGGAAGATTGATCAAGCCTGATTCGCTTAAACGTTTCAAATATTTTTTTACGACTTCAAAGTTCAGGTTTGCTCGATAAACAATGTGAGATTTCTTTGCACCATACAGTGCTACTTTTAATATGTCGGCGGAAATTTCAATTTCATTTCTTCTTTTACTATTCATCTTCTTCACTACCTCTATGTTTAGGATTAATTATTAGAAAGATTGGTATTTTAGGCTTCTCTAACGGATATAGAGAATTATTAGAGTGTTTTTACGATTATAGGGGAATAATTAAGGTTTAATCCATATTAAGGTAAAAAACAACATTTTTATCCAAAATAAGGAAAAAAATATACAGATGCAGATTTCTTAAAAAGACGATTATTATTTTCTAAGAACCAGAGCGTTACTTAATATGCCAGTTCTACCCTGTATGATATTTCAAGAATGACAAAAACTTGAAGGATAAAGAGTAAAGTGGACGTAGTACGTAATGCCAAAAAGAGAGATAGAGAAAATGAAAGTAGCAGTTGGATCAACCAACCCAATTAAAATTCAAGCGGTCAGGGAAGCCTTCCAAGAGATGTTGGGTGATGGAAATGTTAAAGGAGTAAAAGTAAAGTCTGACGTTTCTGATCAACCATTTAACGATGAAGTCCTAAAAGGAGCTGAAAATAGAGCAGAGAAGGCTTTAAAACTGACTGAAGCTGAATTTGGAGTGGGAATCGAAGGGGGTATAATACAACTTGGAGAAAAATGGTATAATTTAGGGTTTGTGACCATCATCGATAAGAAAGGGCTAAGAGGCACGGGGACCTCGGGTTGGTTTGAATGTCCTCCAAAGATTCTGGAACAACTGAAACGTGGAAAAGAATTAGGAGACGTGATGGACGAACTGACCAGAAGAAAAAATACGAAAACGCAGAATGGGGCAATAAGCATATTCACCAAAGGAAAAATATCGAGGAAAGACCTGTATAAACACGGCGTTTTTATGGCACTCATACCATTTCTCTCAACAGGAATGTTTTAAGATGACTGTTGAGTTAGCAGAACTTAAAAGTCAAGTAGAATTCTGTCATAAATGTAAACTCTATAAGACAAGAAATAACTCAGTGTTCGGTGAAGGTCCAGAAAACGCAAAAATCATGCTCATCGGACTTGGCCCTGGTTACCACGAGAACCGTGAAGGACGCCCCTTTATCGGAGCTGCAGGAAAATTCCTGAATGATCTATTGGCACTAGCTGGACTGAAAAGAGAACAGATCTACATCGCAAACATTATGAAATGCTATTTACCCACCAACAAGGCAACAGACGACGAGATAAAGACGTGTACGGTATACTTGGATAAACAGATCGAGATCATCAAACCGAAAAAAATACTACCACTCGGAAACGTTGCAACCAAATACGTTCTCACTAAGTATCAACTTCAACTCGCCCCAATAGGTAAACTACATGGAAAACCCTTCTCAATATCGACATTATTCTTACAAACAAAAATAATTCCAATGTATCATCCTGCTGCAGCGTTAAGAAATCCAGGATTAAAAAATGTAATAAAGAACGATTGGAAAAATTTAGCAGTGATTCGTTGATACACTAACAAGTACACTCAATGTTGCATCTAGTGTATCTTCTTTACAGTATACAAGCCCGTATTCTCCACCTTTCCCAGTATTATAGATCCACTAGCAGAAAAATTCCAGCAACAGATGTATAGGAACTTGCCTCTTCAATCACATTCTTCTCTAGATCTTAATATATAGGGCTAATAGTATCACACCGTTTTTGCTTTTTAAGTAAAGAGCTATCTCTGTGATCTCGATAAATCTAAAAATTAATTTGATCCGGATAGAGTTTAATGAAATCTGGTGAGCTCCGAGTTAACCTGTCTCAAAGTCAGTTAAATCATTTCACCTTTTTTCAAAAATCTACAAAAAAAAGGTAAACTCTACTACTGGAAGTTTGAATCACCAGAAGAGTGAAAGAAACACATTTTGAAGAAATAAGAATCTGTTTTTTAACATAAAACTATAAAATAAAAAAGTGTGTTTATTCTACATAAATAATAATTAGGATTAATCGAGTTAATTACAGAAAATAGCTAACCTAATATTTCCGATACTAAATCACCAACATAATGAGTAATAACAATGACTATTAGTGTAATAGTTAAGTGTTCTACGATTACCTTCCACGTTTTCGCTTTTTTATCCTTAGCAATAATGTAACTAAGAATGTTTAAGATTAATAATCCCCAAACTACACTAATTATAATTGCGGTTGAGAGTTCAAATACTAAAATTGGAACAATAAATGTAGACGAACATACAAACTTAGTGAAAAAGGTGGAAATCGTCGATTCCCATATTTCTCTTTCAGAGTGTACGTCTTCAGCTTCTTCAGAGACATGAATGCCCAATGCATCTGAAAAAGCATCCGCTATTGCTATCGTTAATACACCACCAATGATGACGAGCTTTGAACCAGAAAAAGAATGCAGACCTACCATTAAACCAAGGGTTGTTATTACACCTGAAGTTAAACCAAAACATAACCCTATTTTTAGCGAATGTTTCATCTCAATAACCGCTGTCAATTCTTGAGTTTTACAAGGTTATATTAAAGTTATCTAACGATGAGGGAGATATAGATTATCCGAAGCACTCAATTAAGAAAAAAGAACTTAAAATATTCCAATATGTGCATTAGTAGTTAGGAAAAACCCCGAGCTATATAGTAGGGGGGTTTATCAAAAAAATAGATGGCTATAACACAATATAATTATCTATACATCGTTATTTATCTGGTAGAAATATACTAATCTTAATCATTTATTAATCCAATTTCAAATGTTGTCTATCCACTTCTCTACCAAGTATTTTATATGAAGCTTCTTGATAGGAATCTGCTCGACCTTTCCAATATCCTCTATTATAATCATCTAAAGTTCCATTCTCTCGAAATTTTCTCCATGCTATGTCGCGATAATTTTCTAAATGATGAAAATGGTCTTCAATTACTTTATGACATTTTTTTAATTCTTTCTGTAGTTCTTTAATTTCCAACAATATCACCTCATAACGTAAGCACTCCATTAAATAATAAAAAACGTTGCGATTTTGAGCAAAAAGATCGTTAGTTAGACTACGATAATATTTGTGAATCAATATAATCGAATATACTTTGTTGATTTTTGAATTAATTTAAAAAATATAATGATTGATCGTTTTAAATAATCTTCAAGTTTTGTTACATATTGTTTCAGATCAATTGTTTTTTTTCTAATTTTTGGAGGATTACCATGAATTATTTTACTTCTTAAATTATATGAGTCACGCATAAACTTGAAATTTTTTTATTTTTCTTTTTTTAAATTCATTTAAAATTTCTCAAAGAATAACTTAGAGGTTAACGTATTAATCATTCGGGGTAACTAGAGGAGTAAAGAAGTATCAAATCGAATGATTCTCTGTTTATGCGGTCAATGACCGTACCTTTATTAACTGTTTAGTGATGTTGAGGAATCATAGAGTGAGATGAATGATAGGGATTTTGTATCAAGAAGAGTTAAAGGAATACGATTTTGGGGAAGGTCACCCTTTCAGAGGTGACCGCTATTTGATCTTCCCAAAATTCTTGAGGAGTAGGGTTCCAGAAGGCGAGAAGTATTGCTTCCTCAAAGCAGAATCGGGTGAAGACAATGATTTGAAATTAATTTGTAAAGAAGACTATATCAAGTTTACAACCAACTATTACAAGCAAGCCCATCTTGGAACCGTCTCTCCTGAACTCCAACGAAGACATCACATGTTTCACAGTGGAGATAATCAGCCTAGAAAAAACCCGGGAAAAATTGAGGAGGCGGCGAGGCGGATTATCGGCCAAGCGAAAATGGGTATTAACAAGATTCAAGAGGGGGACTTTAGAAAAGTCGTCTCTATCGGTGGAGGGATGCACCATGCAAAACCTGGCTATGGAGAGGGTTTTTGTATTTATAACGATGTGGCCTTCGCCGCGAAATATTTAATAGAACAATATGGTTTTGAAAGAATCTTAATCTTAGACACTGATGCCCACGCTGGAAATGGAACTTTAGAATATTTCTATTCTGATAAGCGAGTCTTATTTATCGATGTACATCAAGATCCTCAAACACTTTACCCCGGAACTGGATTTATCAATCAAATTGGAGATGGAGCTGGAAGAGGTTTCACCATCAACGTACCGATGCCACCTTACGCAGGTGATGCTGCGTACCAGCTTGTTTTCGAGGAGATCATTATTCCTACAGCGTTAGAGTTTAACCCACAATTCATCATAAGAAATGGAGGGTCGGACCCACACTTTGCCGATAAACTGACAAACCTTGGACTTACAGTTGATGGGTTTAGAATGATTGGAGAAAAGGTCAACCAAATTTCTAGTACAACCTGTGACGGCAAGGTTATAGACCTTATTGCATCAGGCTATAACGAGAGTGTTTTACCACATTGTTGGATGGCATTAATATCTGGCTTAGCTAATCTAGAAACAATAATAGAAGAGCCAGATACAGTCCTCCAAAGGATTAGAAAAGAGCCTTCACAGCAAGAGATTAAAAAGTTAATAAAAGAACTCAAAGGAAACCTGAAAAATTATTGGCGATGTTTTCAGTAAAGAAAGAACTTGTGGAAAGTTTCTCAGAGAGAAGACTATTGTAAACACTTTTTTATAACATTATTTATGGAAAATCTTGAAGAAGTGAAGGAATATGCAAAGAAAATGTTATATAAAGATCCAAGCAGCATAATTGAATATTTTTAATCAGTATCTATGGTTCTTCCAAAACTTAAAAGATTAAAAGTCACTCCAGATAGATATTGCATGCTAAAGCTCACTGAAAAATAAGCAGAAGAGTTACAGAGAGCTGTAAACGAAGTAAAAGAAGGGGAGATAAAGCGTAAAAGTTCAAAGATTCCGGAATGTACTAAATAAAGATATAGATAAAATGTTAGATTTTTCAAACGAGATACTGATTATCTTGAACCTGTTTTTCCTTATAAAAAAATCAGAAACTGGACAGAGACATAAACAAGGGTTATTTCCAAGGTTTAGTGTCAATCAGACGCAAAGTAAAAAAGAGAGATAATGAACACAAAAACCATGATATTTATATAAAACTCAAAAGAAAAGAGATGTTGAGCTAAATGCCAATCACAAATATAGAATATAGAAATATTGCGAGGAAACATAGACTTTACTTTATGATTTGTAGGAAATGTGGAGTACGCAACTCGTTTCAGGCAAAGAAATGTCGGAAATGTCGAAGCAAGAGTTTAAGACCGAAAAAGAGGGAGCTTAGCCGATAAGAAAAACAGTACGAGTCTGCATACGAATGCATAGATAAAGATTTGAATCAACCGCCTTCATTTGTCTAATATTTTAAAGTAAGGGAAGCTATCTATAGACCAAAACAGTGTTAATGCTGAAAATTTGGAGACAGTGAGAAATGTTCCGAGTGTTTGGTGTATAGAACCGTTACGGTTCGATCTTAAGAAAAGATAGATTTCTCTAGACAGTGAACTGTATCAGAAAATAGAAAGATTAGTCAAACGATGACTATACATTGTATAAGAGAGATTAAAACAAGTGAGATTAACATCCTAGTCTTCGCATTCATTGCATGGATATCTCTAAAGAGAATGTAAATAACCGAGTGACTGATTCTTAGAACTAACAATAGTGGGAGAGATATGAACCAAGATATAAACCGGGACATATACAATTCAGTGAGTGATTATTAAGTCGTTACATGTAATGCAAGTAAGGCTTTCTGATGTTTTTCCTAATATGCTAGCTAAAGTAACATTTGAACCGAAAAAGTACGATCTCGTATTAGTCAAACCAAATCTGTGTGGAATGTATCATCCACAACTCCAACGCTTAGAATGTTCTTTGAAATATTTTGAACCACTTGCTAAACGACTTGTAATCGGTGAGACCAATAGCATAGGACATACTCCAAAAATAAATTAGATGTTTAGGAATATGGGATTTGATAAAGAAGTTTAAGGGGAAGGTTGAGGCTGTAAATTTAATGAGAGACGAAATCTTAAATCTAGAAGTGTCATCACCTCACGTAATTGATCATCTACCTATTCCTAGTCTGGTTCATAATTGTGATTTGCGCGTGAATATCTCCAAGGTTGGAACCCATTCAAGAACGATGCTAACTTGCGCTTTGAAAAATCTCTTTAGGTTATTGGCAGAGAAGAATAAATAGGGAGTCTATCATACACTTGGCGTAGACAAGGTGATAACTGATTTAGAAAAAATCGTGAGATGTGACCTAAATATAGTAGACGCTTGAGATAGAGTGATTGTAGTTCTTGACCCGCTCTCTGTGGACATCTTCGCGTGTAAAGGCGTAAATCTCGATCATCTACAAATTGACCATCTAGGTTTGGTCTCTCAGGATAGAAATCTAAAGATAAGCGAAATCATGAATCAAGTACAGATTATCAAAATGTAAAACAATTGAAATATGGGATGAAAGTAAGAGATAGCTTAAGGAACTATTGTTCTACTAATAGAGAGATGGCGCTGTGAAAAATAGGATAAATAGTTTTCCTTATTCTTTAGTCTTGAATGACCAAGCTGCTCGCACGAGTAGCTTACGGATAGGAAGTTGCTGTGGACACTTATCTTCGCACTCTCCACATTTTGCGCAGATCTCAGCTCTTGTTTCAGGAAGTATCTTATCAAGATATTTTTTGATAATGTCTTGCTGAGCGTTCGTGTTTCCACGTTTCGTGTAATATTCGTTGTAAAAAGTTAAAATTTCTGGGATAACCACACTCTCGGGGCAGGGGATACAGTACCTACAGCCGGTACATCCGATAAATCCAGACTCAAGGTATTTTTCCCGTACTCTGGAAATGAGTGTCAATTCCTCATCAGTCAGTATGCCTGAATCTGAACGTTTAGCACTTCTCACGTTTTCAACAACATGGTTCATAGTACTCATGCCACTGAGGGCGAGGGAAACCTCAGGTTGATTCCATACCCATTGAAGGGCCCACTCGGCAGGGCTCCTTTGTATTTCCGCTTCGTCCCAAATGGCTTGAATCTCCTCCGATGGGTTGACTGAAAGATTTCCACCTTGAATGGGTTCCATTACCACGACGGCTAACCCCTTTGATGCAGCATATTTGAGCCCCCGCGTTCCAGCTTGGTATTCTGTATCCACATAGTTGTATTGAATCTGACAGAAAGTCCATCCATCGTAGCCATCAATAATTTCTTTGAACAGCTTATACTCATCGTGAAAACTAAAGCCAAGATATCCAATTCTTCTATTTGCTATCTCTTTCTCCGCCCATTTGAACACATTAAATTCTAGAACCTTAGACCAAGTTGCTTTTCTAAGACCGTGGAGGAGATAAAAGTCTACATAGTCGGTCTGAAGCTTTTGAAGTTGTTCACTGAAGATCCTATTTAAATCTTCTTCAGATTCAAGCAGTCGGATTGGCATCTTTGTCGCCAACCTAACCTTCTCACGATACCCATCCTTAAGAGCGTTCCCGACCAATATCTCGCTCTTTCCACTATGATATGGATAGGCCGTATCAATATAGTTGAGACCATGGTCAATGGCGTATCTAATCATCTTAATCGATTTAGTCTCATCTATATTGCCGCGGTCCTCGCCAATTATCGGTAGCCTCATCACTCCGAATCCGAGTGCTGATACCCGCCAATCAAGCTCACTGAAATTTCTGTATTTCACACAAATACCTCACAAATGCTTACATGTTTCACATAACAATTTTTAAAGATGTATCTAAAATTTTTTAAAAATCTCTTGATCTAGTCTTCCAAACTTGAATATTCCAAGAGTGATCAGTAGATCACGTACTAAAATTAACCTGAGAGTATGTTAATATTCCATATTTAAAACACATAGACATAAAAGTCTAATCATTACATCTTGATAAAGAACATGTAACATTTTAGTGACGCGAGCTAGAAAAAAATATTATCAAAGATCTACATCACCGCCTTAAAATAAACGTAAGATTTTGTTTCAATAAAAGTATGTGAAATCCATACTATGAATGCATAACACATTATATAGACAACTGACACATTTTTTTTTGGTTTATGCAAGAATCAATGAAGGGCGTTGGAGGAGAAAATGGAGAAATCTCTCTAAACGTCATAGTTAAACTTCTCTCCTCGTTAACTAGTCCAGATTCTCTAAAAATTTTCAAGAAAACAGAAAAGGGAATCTTAAGTTCAACTCGAGCCATTAAAGAGTTAGAATTGACGCAGAAACGTTACTATGTCTGGTTGAAAAGACTAATAGACGTACGATTAGTAGAGAAGAAAAACGGTAGATATCAACAAACCTTACTCGGCAGAGTCTGTATGAAACTGGGAGCATCCCTAAAAAACACATTGCTTCAGGGAGAACGGTTAGAACTTGCGAATACACTGCTAAATTCAGACACACTCTCAGCCCTGGAGAAGAGGGAGATGTTAGGCACAATTTCAAAGACCAGTTCACAGGGAATCTTCAACATAACAGATATTCTATACTCCGTGAAGACGATTATGGACTATGACGTCTTCATCAACGAAATCAACCAAATACTCAATTCAACAAAAAAAAGAGCTTATTTAGCTATAAACAAGATGGATAGTAGAATCAATGACTCTACTTTCAACTGTATTGATAGAGGTATAGAATTTTACGCTTTATCCATTGAAGCCAGCTTTTCCGAAAATATTGAGATGTTAAAAATAATCTTGAATCCCTCTTCACTCGGAATGGTTCGAAAGTTATTCACAGCAAAAGACCTGAACCTGCGGGTGGTAAAGCACCTATCTTACTGTTTTATCGTATCTGACGACGAAAACGGGATCATTGAGATGCCGCATCCCTTATCGCAAGAATTCTACGTCGCGTTTAAATTCAAAAACGCGTATCTCTGTAAACGACTCATAGAAATCTTTCATTCCCTGTACGAAGGAGCAAAGGAAGACCCGCGAATTGCATTTACCAAGAAAACGTTTAACATCGCCAAAACATTCACTTGAAAGATATAAAACCTCTCATCGAACAAGAAATCTGAAAGCTTCTAACTTATTACAGTCAAATGAGAAGCCCAATGATGAGACAGGCTTGTAGGACGAGGCCTAAAGGGGCAATCTTCTTGCGAAATGTCTTATCGACAAAGGACAGATCATTCCAATGTTGCAAAAGAGGATATAGTACATAGATCCAACCCGCGAAGCCACAGGATGCCAGGATGATGAAGACTAGGTTCAGACCTAACTGAAAGAAGCCAATCATCACTGTGATTCCCATCAAACCAATTACCGCCATGGCTAATCGAATACTAACGATCGGCCCCCAGACGATCGCAGGGTTCTTAACTTTACCCATCTTATCTCCCTTAAGATCAGTAAGATCCCTGATAATACTCGTGCTTAAACCTCCCACGAAACCATATGCCGCTATGAGAAAGACGGGGACAGGGATCACTCCAGCAACTGTTCCCCCCATAAAGTATGTGAGAGCAACAGCCGTCGCCACTGTTAATTTATTGACGAGAAAGATTCGTTTCAACCGAATGGGAGGAAAAGAATAAAGAAATAATATCACAACGTAGGCCAACGAGAAGAAAAAGAATTTCAGGTCAATTATGTAGGCGAGCGCGAGTCCGGAAATTCCTAGAATTGTTACTAGGCGACTTGCTTGCTGCCTCGAAAGGTCACCTCTAACTAAGGGCCTATCTAACTTATTGACCCTATCGATCTCTATATCAGTGATATCATTATAGATGTAGACACTGAGAACAATGGCAAAAGTCGAGAGAAGAGAAAGAAGGAGATTCTTCCCAAAAGTGGGCAGGTCACTTCCATTAATCTTCGATGAAGCGATCAAAGCAAGTGCAACATTCAGAGAATAAGAAACCATGAAGATGCGCTTAGATTTTATCAAAGAGAGATAGGGTTTAAATGTTGAATTCAATAAATCACCCGCATAGAGATGTAATACTAATTCTAGATTTATCACATATATAGTTTTGCAATCTATATTTTGAGTTCATAACCCTTTAATCCACATTTTAATGGTTTCAATAGATCAAAGCAGGAATAGATATGAAAAGTAAGATAGACTATTATCTGAAAGAGTCATACATCGATCCGGAAAGCATAAAGACTATTGAAAAACAAGAATATGCAAAGCTTCAAAAGCGACTGACCCTAATCAACTACTTATTTCAATACCTTGTCCCTACACTATTCGTAATCATAATCTTGATAAGATAATTTCACACACCAAGTGAAAGAGATTACAAAGACTCTACTTACAAATTAGATTGTATAATTAAGTGTGGTAGCTTCTGCAAAAACTGCGAAGAAGATAGTTGTGAACGTTACTAAACTCAAAGATTAAAGTAAAGCGTTGTCAACATACTTTAAAAAACTGTCTTAAATCGAGACAACGAAATTACATTGTTTAAGTCCATTTCGATAAATCGATAAGCTTTCTTTTATCAAGTTTGAATTTTCTGACAAGATTTTCCTCGTAAGCCATGATTAGGAGTTCTTTCTCGTTAATAGTACTCAATGTTTCTTCACCGAGGTATGTAGGCGTTTAAATTCTCGTATTGGTTGATGTATTCTTTGCCTTTTGAGGTTGTCTTAAAGATGCGACCATTAAATGAAGGGAGATTGATTAAACCTGCTTCATTTAGACGTTTCAGGTACCTTTTGACCACGTTGAAATTTAAATTTGCTCGATAAACAATGTGAGATTTCTTCGCACCGTTCATTGCTACTTTTAAAATATCAGCTGAAATCTCAATGTCACTTCTTCTCTTATTATTCAATGTTTTTATCACCTTTATATTTAGGATTAAATATTAGAATAATTGGTATTTTAGGCTTCTCTAACGGATTTGGGGAATATTTATGGTGTTTTTACAGTTATAGGTGATTAATTAAGGTTTTATCCTAATTAAGGTAAAAAACAGTATTTTTATCCAAAAAAAGGAAAAAGATTGAATGTTTGTCGATAATTCATAAGTCTTATATACTAAAAGATAGTAAAGTGGGAGTGGTTATCTGAGATATGGTTAGAAGATCTAGATTGGAAATATACTTCGATCTCCTCAAGGTGGTCGAAAATGGTGTAACTAAACCTACTAGGATCATGTATAAAACCAACCTATCCTGGAAGACACTCCACGAAATTCTTTCAGTCCTCGTCTCGAAGAAATTCGTACAAGAAAGAAGAATGGGGAACTCTCGCAGATACCATATAACTGATAAAGGTCACAATGCACTTACCTATCATAGAAAGTCACTTGAAGGATTGGTTTCCAATAAGCTTTGGGCTAGAGTGTGATACGTCCTTCTACAATGTTCTCCTTGGAAACTGAGAGTTCTTTGGAAAGGAATTCCTTGGCTAGAGCTGAGTCCAAACCATAATGCATGGTTATCTGAAATTCTTGATCCGTTAGATCCGTCTTTGTCTGTGTGGTCAATAGTTTCAATCCACACTTCAATGTCCCATTGAAAAATAGTAGATTCTTGACGTCCTCAATATAAAATTTTTCAACAAGATACTGCTTCCCTTCATTGACAAGCTTAAACGTGTTTTGAGGAATCTTCTCCGAATATTGAAAGATATCCCCTTTCAACCGCACACATACAAAGAAGGTATTATCACAGATCTCAAACGTGATAACACTGGCACGCTTACACTTAGACTTGAAGTCTTGCCATTTCTTACAAGAGATAAAAAGCAAACCTTCAGAAAACCTTTTCGGACCCCTGACTGCAACGGGTTCTCGGACAGGTTCCTTGACATTAACTTTATCAACAAGCATCTCAAGTTTAGCGTGAACAGAATCGAGCATTTTCTCATGCTCCTTTAAAGCTGTAATGATCAGGTCGATAGTATCCAACTTATCGCCATAATCCGAGCCTGAATTCATCTCAGTAACCTCACTTTAAAAGTAAATGTCAACACAGTCTTATTAATAGACATGAAAGAAAATTATGAATTTATTATTAATATTTTGAAGAATGTTTCATAAAGATTTATATCACACTTTATCAATCAAAAAAGCATAAGTTAGAGGCTACAAAATGGAGAAAGTAGAAAGAGCGAGAGAAGAAAAGTATCAAGTACGCCTTAATCACGCAAAAGGATTCGGAGACGTCTACGAGGTTGTAAAAGAGACAGTTAAACGGTCTCTAGGCGAATACAGAGTAGGCATGATGCTCTACTTAGATGACCTCCCACTCCAATTAGGTGCCTATTACTCCATAGGTACAAATAACATAGTCCTCAACCGAAGCATTTTAAACATTATTGAAGCATCAACCCAGTCAAAGCAAATCGTAAATGCGTTCGTCTACAACATCCTCCTCCATGAATATCTACACGCTTTAGGATACTTAAGAGAGACAAAGGTCAGGCAACTGATTCAAAAAATAACAGAAGAATCCTTTGAAGAGACCCATATTGCAACCGAACTGGGGAGAAACGGTCCGTGGTCAATTCTCAAAGATGTCCCCATAAATATGTTCGAAACACCGAAACGGCTAAGAGAGGTCGTTAAAAACTTCGAAAAGACAGATACCCGATACATAGCATAAGCAGATTGTTTATCGTAAAACTCTCTAAAAAGAGGAGGCAGAGTGGGTAAAGCTTCCATTTTTAAAATTAAAAATGGAAATACAAAACATAATTAATCTCTTAAAAGAAGGATGTCATCTCCAGAAAATAGAGTAATTAATTAAAAGTTAAACTTAAGTTCAATTCTCTAAATGAGAGAACATATCAGCTAATAAGAAGGCCTATCCAAGATTTACCAAAAAAAGAGTGTCAATCATAAGATTCTTCTTTCTAACAGTAACAATTTGAATGATTCAAAAAATAAAATACATCATTTGAAAAAAATGTAGTACATTCTATAATTAAAACTATCTTACAAAGAAGAAATTTGACATTTAAAAACCATAAGTTTTATTAAAAATAGATGTATAACACGTCTTAGAGATGAAAAAATCAATGGTTAAAAAAGATTTGAACACACTTGGATATCCTAATGCACCAAAAATCATCACAACACCGCCAGGGCCAAAATCTGAAATAATTTATAAAAAAATTATGGCACGCATTCCACTGATGGTATATGGATCAAATCCTGAGTCTCCAGTAAGTAGACTCATATGGGAATCTGCAAAAGGGGACACAGTTCGCGATGCCGACGGCAATATTTTCATAGACTGGACCGCAGGCTACCACATGGCAAATGTACACAGTCCCACACCAGTCATCGAAGCTGTATCTAAAGGCGCTTCAAGAATGGTAAATACTGCAAACTGGTCATTTGATCTAAGATATAAAGCAGCTGATAAACTCCTAGAAATATGCCCCTCCAAATTTGATACAGTTGTCATAGGAGGCGGTTCAGGTACAGAATCTACATTAGCAGCAGTACAAGCAGCCACAAATTTCACAAAAAGAAACACCATTATCCAGTTAGCAACACATTATCACGGTCAACACGGTACATGGCATGGACCGAATGTTAAAAGTATAACATTACCTTCCTGTAACTGTTATAATTGTGCATTCAAGATGGAATACCCCGACTGTGGAATATTCTGTGCAGAATTCATTGGAGAAGCAATTAAACCACCAGCAGGCCTTAGCGCAAGAGGAAGCAGCATCGCCGCTGTAATCCTTGAACCATGGGCAAGATCTCACGGAACACCTAAAGGATTTCTAACTAAACTGAGAAAAGTATGCACCGAAAATGATGTTCTATTTATCGCAGATGAAATCACAAGCGGTATGGGAAGATCAGGAAAATGGTGGATGTGTGATTGGGAAAATGTTGTACCCGATATACTATGCACTGCAAAAGGTCTCACTATGGGATTTCCAGGAAACGCAATCGTTACGACTAAAGAAATTGCAGCGGCTCTTCCTCGAGGCTCTGGAATTCACTCATATGCAGCTAACGCCATGGTCTGTTCTGCAATAATTGCAACAATTGATTACATGAATGAGCTTGATTTAGTGAACAATTCAGACAAGGTTGGAGAAATCATTACGAAGAGACTGTTGGAACTTCAAAGCGAACATGAAATGATTGGAAGTGTACAAGCTAAAGGAATGAACATTGGAGTTACTGTGGTAAAGGACAAAGCTTCAAGAGAATTAGATCGTGAAGCCACGATGAAAGTATTTTTGAAATGGTTCCAAAAAGGAGTCCTTAATTACGGGTACTCATGGACAAGTCCACCACTCTGTCTCACAAAAGAACATGCAGAAAAATCGTTAGATCTACTAGACGAATCAATTAAAGAAGTTGAAAAGGAATAGATATACCAGCATTAGAAAAGGGTAACATACCCCTCTCTTTTTTTTTATATAAGAAGACACCAATCATTTCCTTAGATGCAAATTTCAAACATTTTTTAAAAAAATATTAATCCTCTATACTGACAAAAAATGTTACTCTTCAACACACTGCATTTGTCTGATAAACAATTGAAAAATAGAGCATTTTCTTCAGGGGATAGAAGTAAACAGATTAATAAATGTAAAATAAACGTTATTTTACATTTGAATACAAGATATATTTGACCATCTATCTCTTCTCATCATTTTATTATGGCAATTTTTTCTCCGACCGGTACTTCTGCTCCTTCAGGAGCTAATATTTTTAATATTTTACCTGAAGCAGGAGAGTTAATCTCGTTAACTATTTTTTCAGTCTCCACTGTGAGTAATGGTTCTCCCTTCTCTATGTACTCTCCCTTCTTCTTGATCCACTCAGCAATGATTCCGTATTCCATAGTATAATCCAAAGTTGATAGGTTAGGCATATGAACATAAGTTACCACTTTTTTCACCGCATTTATATTTAATCTAGGGATTTTGAATCATAAGTAAATGGTTCAAATAATGTCCTTCACAGCTTTAACAATATCAGCTACTTGTGGAAGGACGAAATCTTCCATCGTCTTCGCAAATGGGATCGGCACATTCTTTGAAGCCACGCGCTTAATCGGTGCTTTCAAGTATTGAAAGCCTTCCTCAACCACAAATGCAGCTATTTCAGACGCCACACTTCCTCTCTTAGCCTCTTCTTCCGCCACAACGAGTCTACCTGTCTTTTTAACAGAATCTAAAATGAGTTTACTGTCGAGTGGAACAAGGGTTCTTAGATCAATCACTTCTACGCTAATTCCCTCATTTTTAAGTTGCTCTGCTGCAACAAGCGATTTATTCAGAGTGTACAACCAAGACACTATTGTAACATCATCTCCCTTTCTCTTGATAGTTCCTTGACCAAAAGGTATGAGGTATTCTTCCTCGGGAACATGTCCTTTTAAATAATTGAGACGTTTATGGGTTAAGAATATCACCGGATTGTCATCTCTGATTGCTGTCTTGAATAGACCTTTAACATCGTATGGTGTCGAGGGAGTGATGACTTTCAACCCAGGAATTCCTACAAAAATTCCTTCTAAACTTTGAGAATGTTGGGCTGCTGACCTTCCTGATGCTCCTTCAGGAGCCCAGATTACTAAGGGAACCTTCGCATGCCCACCGGACATATACGTAATCTTCGCGATTTGATTGATGATTTGATCCAAAGCCATGAGCGAAAAGTCGACAAACATTAGTTTTACTATAGGTCTCATCCCCGTGAGTGCTGCCCCCAATCCAGCCCCTACAAAACTTGGTTCAGAAATAGGCGTATTGAGAACTCTTTTCTTGAGCGATAGATCTAATGGTTTTCCTCCAAATGTGGGATTACCATACAAATCTTCTCCCATTAAGAAGACCGTTGAGTTCCTTTTCATCTCTTCTCCTATCGCTTCGTTAATAGCTTGATTACATGTTATTTCTCTTTGCATTTTCTACTTTCACCCATTATACGAAAAGATCTTCCAAAGCATCTTCAGGATTCGGATTTGGACTTTCCTCAGCAAATTTCACGGCTTCTTCAATCTCTGCATTAACTTTTTCCTCGATTCCATAGAGTTTATCTTCAGTTAAGACTCCATCATTTATAAGTCGAATTCTGAAATTTTTAATTGGATCTCTTTGCTTCCACTTTTCACACTCTTCCTTTGTCCTATAGAAACTATCCGTAGAGGACCCATAGTGTTCATAGTATCGATACGTTTTGCATTCGATGAGGGTTGGCCCCAATCCGTTCCTTGCCCTTTTCACAGCTTGATTAGTGACCTCGTAAACGTCGATCACATCCATACCATTCACTGTAACTCCGGGTATCCCGTAAGCTTCAGCCTTTTTAGAGACATCTTGTACAGAGAGAGCATAAGAAGCTGGGGTAAACATTCCATACAAGTTATTCTCACATATATAGAGTACTGGAAGCTTCCATATAGAAGCCATATTAAGGCTTTCATGGAAAGTTCCTTGGTTTGTTGCACCGTCACCAAAAAAGGCGGCAGCTACCTGGTTTGTCTCTCTTAGTTTAATTGAAAGCCCCGATCCAGTAGCGATTGGAATTCCTCCACCGACAATACCGCAAGCACCTAACATCCCAACTGTAAAATCTGCAATGTGCATCGAGCCTCCCTTACCTTTGTTGGTTCCTGTTTTCTTCTGAAAAAGTTCGGCCATCATGTATTTGATGTTAACACCCTTCGCGATACAGTGACCATGTCCTCGGTGTGTGCTTACAATGTAATCATCATCCAGAAAATTACTACAGACACCGACAGCTACAGCTTCCTCACCAATATAGAGATGGGCCATACCTAACGGTTGGCCTAGTCCAATTAACTTGATGATTTCTTCTTCAAAAAGGCGTATCTGCACCATTTTTTCGTACATATTAATCAATTTAGATTTAGAAATATTCATAATCCGATCTACCTCAGAAGATCTAACAATCTACTTTTTGTATTTAAGAGGCATTATATATTCTTCACATTAATATCTTTTAGAGTGTATGAGAAATGACGAAGAGTAAAGATTCAAATTTTGAAGGGCAGGAAATGAAAAAGGAAAGTCAAGGCATGGGTCCTGTTAGAATAATTCCACTTACTAGCATGAGAAAGACAATTATTAAACGTTTGTCAAATAGTGAGAAGAACACTCTAAGAGTGACAATGACGATGGAAGTGGACATGTCGGATGTTATAAGACTTCGTGAAACGATAAATCAAGAAGAAAGAAATGTTCGAATTTCATATACAGACATGATCGTTAAGGCAACAATCGATACCTTGAAACAAAATCTTATCTTGAACTCTAAACTAGAAGGAGAAAAAATACTGATCTTCGAAAAAATTCACATGGGAGTTGCCGTAGCTTTAGAGAGCGGATTAATAGTACCCGTGATTAGAAATGCTGACAGCCTATCTCTAGTTGAAATCGCGCGCAGTATGAAGAAGCTTATTGAAAAAGCGAAGAAAAGGAAGCTCTCACTAAGTGAAGTAACTGGAGGTACCTTCACCATTACAAACCTTGGCCAGTTTGGAGTAGATATATTTACACCAATAATTAATCCGCCTCAGAGCGCTATATTAGCAGTTGGAAGGATAAATGAGAAACCTGTAGTAGTGAATGGAGAGATCGTTAAAAGGCATATAATGTCCATCACATTATCCTTTGACCATAGGATTATTGATGGAGCTGAAGCAGCTATTTTTTTACAGGGAATAAAAACTGTTTTAGAACCAAAATAGTAAATTATTATCAAGTCTGCAATAGTTTTTTAGTCAACAATTCTTGGAAAGACATTGAATAATCTCCAGGTTACCAAAATTAATGTCAATATAAAACGTGTATCAGCGGATTCATGAAAAAATGTGGATTTAGCTATAAAATGGTGCAACTGCTAGAACTTACTTTTTCGGAGCTGAATATGTACTTTTTTTGTTTTCGCCCTCTAACGGTAGCTCGTGCTTCAAAAGTTTTTTTGGGTGTATCTTAAGATTGGCGGAACAGTCATGCTACGGTTTAGTGAGGTCTATTGTTTAAATTTGAATGATAATTCTGATTTTTTATAGTAGTCAATAAATCTTTTTCTAAAGGTTTCAGCATTCTCTTCATACATGGTTTTCCAATGAAAAAACTTGAACGGGATGTAAAAAGCTTCCTCAAGATACAGTAAGGGTAAGTAATACCTTACTCGTTCAAAAATTGTTTCGTCTTCAAACTTATCTGTGTAAGCATTCAATATTTTTTCAAAGAATCGTTGACTTTCATTAATATCCAAAAGCTCATTAAGTGTGCCAATTTTTAACTGCGCGAGATCACGACAATAGTCTTGTTCACTTGACTCCAACCAGTCTACAATTTTTATTTGATCGTTGTCAACTAGAATATTATCCCACCAGAGGTCCCCATGTATAATCGTTTTTTGATTGAAAATTTCATTCTTTTCAAGATAATAATCTCTTAAAGCTTCTAAATGATTAGAAAATCGTTCTTGAGAGATAATTTCTTCTTTTTTCAAGAACTGTAAAATGAGCTTCTTGTAGTTATCTATCTTTTCTATTTCATTAATATTTGGTCTACTGTTTACCCTAGAGCTGTGGAGCTTCTTTAAAACATTGATTAATTCTTCAAAAACTTGTTCGTTGAAAATGTCTTTAGTTAGATGAATTCCAGATGCTTTGTCCATTACAAGAATTTCTCTATTGAACTCATTTTTTGTAGAGTTTGAATAAAAGATTACTTGAGGCACGGCTTCAGGTATAGATATTCTAGCGTTCATAATATGTTTTTGTTCTGTTAGGAGTACTTTGGTTCCATTGTATCTTTCATTATACATCTTCACAGCATAATAATTTCCATCGACTGAAACTAAATACACAGTGGAAAGATAACCAACGTCTATTTCTTGAAGAATTTCTACACTTCTCGGGTTATTAACATGTTTATTAAAAAGATTAAACCATTTTTCGTAATTAGTTTCATTCACGTAATATCAACATCTAAAGTTTTTCTTTAGAATTCTAAGGACGTCAGATAAATCTTTGACTTGATAAGTTGCTTTATATTTTGAGTTTAAACTAAAAGATGTATCTACATATTTAAATAAACACGCGTCTGATCTTCCATCGCCAACGGCGAACGATTTTGTTATGTTATACTGTGTACTTAGCTTACGTAGAAAATCCACTTTACAGATGCAACAGCCTATACATTTTTCATTGTAGTTCCATGTCTTTTCGTTTGAAACCGTGAGTTTCCCGGTTAGCGTTCCATTGTCTGTTATGAGGTGGGAACAGTAAATATCTTTAATCTGCTTTTGGACACCATAGAATTTGATAGAGAGGTCATAACCCTCGCTTAGAAGCACAGGATTAATTTTGTTAGTCTTTAGGAAATGTACAAGTTTAGAGAATTTTTTGTCTAGGTAACTATGTTTTTTAAGGTGTTGATGAATTTCTTTTTTCGTGATTCCTTTGAGGAATCTGGCTTGCGCCTTCATACATTGATAGGAGGTTATTTCGCCATTTTGCCATTTTTCTTCAATTTGCCAGATTTGATCTTTGTTTGGTATTTCAAGTATTAAATCCGTCGTGTCTTTTCTTGTGATTGTCCCATCAAAATCGAAGATAAATATGTTCATTTTAATTTTGAGGAAATTTTTTAATTATTTTCTCGAATAATTCTACACCTAGGTCCATTTCTTCATCGGTTGAATAGAGATTAGGAGCAATGGTGAAAGTACTTTTATACCATCCGCCTTGATCCAGGATTAATCCGTATCTCTTTCCATCACTAGCTTGAATATTTGGGTTTAGACTTGTATCAAAGATCTTGCCACATAATTCTCTGTTCGGAGTTTTTCCATCAGGATTTGTGATTTCTACCCTTATAGCAGCTCCAAGATTATCCACATAACCTATAACAGGATATTTATTTTCAATTTCTTTTAGCTGTTTGCTTAAGTATTCACCGATATGGTTGGCTTTTTCTTCAAAGTTTTCTCTCTTAATCAGTTCCATAACAGCTAAACCAGAAGCTGTTCCAAGCGTATTTGCGCTGAAAGTGGAATGGGTCATCCCTGGACCCCAAATATCATGCGACATGAGTTCTTTTCTTGCGATTATACCTGATAGAGGATTTAGCCCGTTAGTAAAAGCTTTACCAAAAACGATTATATCGGGGGTTATTCCAAAATGTTCAATCGCCCACATTTTTCCAGTTCTAAAGAATCCCATCTGGATTTCATCGTCAATCATTAATATTCCATATTTCTTACATACATCAGCAATTTTTCTGAAGTACCCTTCCGGAGGTTTAGCATATCCGCCTGTTCCTTGAACAGCTTCAAATATTATCATACCCGGCTCGGGATCCTTTTGTTTATCAATTATTGAGAAATACTCAGTATCAAATAATCTCTCAAACATTTGAGCACAATAAAGGTTGCAGTCTTCCGGCTTCATATTGTAGAAGCAGTAGAAACAGTAAGGATACGGAATGAAGATTGCTCTGTCTCCAAAATGTCCATAGTTTTTTCTGTATCTAGCTGATGAAGTGACAGCAGAAGCTCCTAAAGTTCTACCATGATATCCTCCATAGAATGCGAACGTAACTTGCTTATTTGTATAATTTCTTGCTAATTTTAAAGCATCTTCTACAGCAGAACTACCGCCAACATTAAACTGTACTCTTCCTTCCATTCCAACAGTTTTGTTAGTTATATCTGCTATCTCTTTAGCAAGAATTATTTTATCCTCATGAAGGTATTGACAAGCAAGTTGAGGTAATTCATCCAATTGTTTTTTGAGAGCATCTATTATGAATTTATTTCCATATCCAAAATTACATGCAGAATACCACATCTGCCAGTCCAAGTATTGTTGGTCTTTATTATCCCATAGAAAGCTTCCTTTACATTTTTTAAATATAGGTGGAACAGAAGCATAGTGAACCGTATCACCCCAGCTACAAACTTCTTCTTCAATTTTTCTTAATTGCTCTTCTAACATGGGAATCTCTTATAATATATACTCAGTAAGGTTCATAAAGATTTATAGAATAATTAATTGGTTTAATCAAGGTTTCAAACTTACTAAAATTAAATGTAAAACTCAAGGAACCATAAGCCAAGCATCAACACAGGTTTCTTCAAAAAAATATATGAGAAATAAAAGTAAAATCTTTTAAATTTTTTATCATCGTTGTTATCATCATCCGCATTAATGACAGATATGTGTATGATCAAAAATGTTAATAGGAAATCGGATAGCAACCGAGCTACCCTAAAGGATGTTAATTCAAAAGCATATCAATCGATTCATAGAAAAACTTTACAGCTTAGCAACTAATTGGTGCGGTTGCCGGGATTTGAACCCGGGCTACCAGCGTGGCAGGCTGATGTCCTACCAAGCTAGACGACAACCGCAACAGCTCATCAGTTCTATTAACAGGGCATAAGTTTAAGCGTTATGAAAATATGAAGGTTTTTTTACATTTAACCCTTAAATAATCTAAAATTTAAGCCTTATCAACAATCTCGCATCATAATATAAGTAGATTGATAAAGAAAAAGATGCAATTTTTCATTTCAATAAAAAAATATTCAGTATATAAAATAATTAAGTATACCCCAGCATACAACCATGTTGAATGAGACAAAAATTAGAATTGACACAAGGTCGAGAATGATTATGATAAAAAAGAGAACATGCAGCATCAAAGCTTGTAATATGGAAGCGGTTCGCTCCTTAGCTTTAGACAGAGTGGAACAAACTGGTCTAAAAGTTGATGGAGAGAAACGAGCGCACTTATGTAAACAACATTACAAGGAATACAAGAAGAGAACAAAGAAAGATCGAAAAATCGAGCGATTAAAATGGGGTATTTAAAAAAAATAAGAAGTGATTCTACCTACTTTAGTTCTGACCCACATTTATAACAGTATTTCGCTGAACCAAGATTTTTCTCTCCACAACTCGAACATGAGACAGAAATTTTTTGATTCGATTTATTAATACTTTTTCGAACACTTTCAACTGCTTTTTCCATCTCTTTTACAACCGTTGATAAGGTTTGCTCTAATTGTTTTTCCCAATTCCATGGTGGAGAGATACCAGCCGTTACACCGTTCCGAGTCCTTGTACCACATTTAAGACAGAAATATGCGTTTTCAGGAAGTTCTTCAGCACACTTGGAACAATAAACCATAATATCACCTAGATTAGGTAGAGTACTGTAAAATTTAAATCTTTCAAAAAATGTAGTCATTCAAAAAAAGATTAGATCTTGAAATAAACATTAAACAAGAGGTTTGATTTTATTTTTGAGATGCATCTACAACTTGAGATGCAATGGAATTGGGACGTAAAGGTAAAGGTTCGGATAGTTGAAACCAAGCAGCATTTTTCAATTCTTTAGATTTCTCAATATGCATCTGTTGCGTCTTTGCCTTAAATCCGATCATCAATAGATTTTGATTGTTCAGAGGATATGTTTTTAATAGTTGTAAGTCAAATAGTTCCAACCCAACCTCCTCGTGGACTTCACGAATAGCAGCGTTTTCAGCACTCTCACCAGATTTCACATGCCCCGCAATAAGTCCCCAATAAGGATGAACCCAACCAACACTTCTCGTTAATAAAATTCTATTTGTATTAGTAACAGCAACAATAACTGCGGGGGATGAGGTGTCAAAAAATACATGGTCACATTTAGAACAATACTTTTCCTTACTTCCATCTAAGAGAGTCTTAAATCTTAAATCTTGACCACAAAAACTACAATATTTCACTTTTTCACCGTATACAAATTATTTTAATAAAAAAAGGAAGAGAAATCGATGTCATTCTGGACAGCCCTCAAGGATTTTAATTCCACTAGAAGCGCCAAGCCTCGACGCTCCAGCATTAATCATCTTTAAGGCATCCTCATATGTTCTAATTCCTCCAGCAGCTTTTACGCCCATTTGACTCCCTACAATTTTTCTCAACAATTTTACATCTTCCACTTTTGCGCCATAGTCACCGAATCCAGTGGACGTCTTAACAAAATCACATCCTAAATCTAGAATAATTTGACAGACCTTAACTTTCTCATCATTAGTCAAATAACACGCCTCAATTATAACCTTCAATGTAACATTTCCTTTTTTAGCCATTGTTAAAACGGCTTCAATATCTTTCTTAACTAAATGGAAATCACCAGACTTCAATGCTCCGATATTAATCACCATATCTAACTCCTCAGCACCATCAGCAATAGCAATCTCTGCTTCACAGGCTTTAGCTTTTGGAGTATTAGCTCCAAGAGGAAAACCAATGACGGTGTCAACCTTCACTCCACTCCCGCTAAGTAATTTAGAGGCAAGACGAACATAAGTAGGATGGATACATACTGCGGCGAAACTATATTTCTTTGCTTCGTCACAAAGTCTCACAATATCTCCCTGTATAGCATATGGCTTCAATAAAGTATGATCAATCATCTTCGCTAATTGCTTTTTGTTAATATTCATAACAATCACTAATTAAAATGTGAATTAAGAGATATAAATAAACATGTTATGGTGCATCATAGCGTTTCAGAAAACACTTTATTTTATGAAATAAAAGATCCGTCATTTGAGGACGTTCCAATCAATAATAAAAATCTACCTCCTCAACACAGAAAGAGTGAATAGAATGATACTGAATCTGAAAAAGATAACAGAATAATAACGACTTCAAGATTTTTACCTAATGTTTATTATAACCTTGTATATAATACCCATTTCTTTGGTGAAAAATGTGAAAGCCTTAATACTTGCAGGTGGTTTCGGGACACGACTAAGACCTCTAAGCTGTACAAGACCGAAACTCATGTTTCCCATTGCAAATAAACCCATTCTAGATCGGATTCTGAAAAACCTCGCAGAACATGAAGTAACCCACGTAATCTTAGCCGTGAACTATTTAGCTGACATACTCATCCACAATTTCGGCGACTCCAAATATGGAATAAAAATATCTTATTCCTATGAGAAAAAACCGTTAGGAACAGGCGGACCAATAAAGAAAGCGGAAAAATTATTGAATGACAGCGATGAACCCTTCCTCGTCCTAAACGGAGACATTTTAGCATCAATAAACTATTTAGAACTCATCAAGAGGCATAAGAAAACAGACGCATTAGCAACACTTGCACTATATGAAGTCGAAGACCCAAGCAGGTTTGGTGTTGTTGACATAAACGGAAGAGGCCAAATCCGAAGCTTCGTCGAAAAACCAAAAATTGAGGAAGCCCCAAGCAGACTCATTAATGCAGGAGTCTACGTCCTAGACCAGGCGATATTTGACATAATACCTGCTGGAAAGAAGATCTCAATTGAAAGAGAAATCTTCCCCCTCTTAGCCATGAAAGATCGGCTTTACGGAGTTAAATTTAACGGGGTATGGGTTGACATCGGGAAACCAAACGACTTCATCCGAGCAAACAAAATCATGCTTGATCTAATAGCAAAGGAAAAACCATTTCTTGAAAAAAATGTTAAAATAAGCAAAAACGCAAAAATCATCCTACCTGTCGCAATTGGAAAAGGCGCTATAATTGAAGAAGAAACATACATAGGGCCCTATGTTTCTATCGGAGAAGGAGTAACAGTTAAAAAGGGCACAAGGATAGAAAACTCTATCATTTTTTCAAAGGCTTGGATCGACCATTTCACATCAATAAGAGGAGCCATAATAGGAGAAGGAGCAATTATTGAAGGATGGGTAAAGATTGAAGATGAATGCATTGTCGGGGATCATGCAATCATCAACAATAATGTGACATTAACAAAGAATGTAAAAGTCTGTCCAAGTAAAGAAGTTAAGAAAAGTATTCTAGAGCCCGAAACAGTAATGTAAGCTAAATCCGATCTCGGGAAAAAAATTAAATATCTAATCTAAGACGGAAAATAGTAAGATAATAAATTTCGGATCGAAAGTAAAACAATCCCTAAATTATTGAGTTCGATCTTAATGATCTATGTACCAAGTCAGATTCATGGATGAGAATAAACAACATAAAATCTTTTTTAGCTTAATAAAGCCTAAGTGACGAATCTGATAAGTGTTCATCAACCAAATTTATGTTCATACGGGGATTTTAATTCTATTAATTTTTTATTAAATGATTAAATACATCAAAATAAGAATATGTTCAATGATAATTATGCTAACTAGGACATTTTTTGGGACTAATGGGATCCGCGGAATCGTAAATGAAATGTTAACTCCAGAATTTGTCACACAAATGGGAGTTGCATTAGGTACCTATTTTACGGGTGGAAAGATCTTAATTGGTTGTGATTCAAGAACCAGTGGAAGCCTCTTCGTAAAAGCTGCTTCAGCAGGGTTAATTTCTACTGGATGTAACGTGTATGATGTTGAGTACACGGCCACACCAGCCATTCAATATGCAATCAAACACTTCAAAATGGATGGAGCAGTCATAATCACTGCAAGCCATAACCCACCAGAATATAATGGAATAAAAGTTGTTGGAAATGATGGAGTTGAAGTATCAAGAGAAGAAGAGGTAAAGATAGAGAAAATCTTCTTTGACAAAAAGTTTAACCGTAAAAAATGGAATGAACTAGGAAAAACCATTCGATTCCCACAGATTCTGGATGTGTATAAAGAAGCGATAAAAAACCACATAGATGTTGATGCGATTAGAAAGAGACGGTTTAAGGTAGTAATAGACCCAGCGAACAGTGTTGGAGCCCTAAGTACTCCTCAACTTTTACATGAATTAGGATGTGAAGTAATTACTATAAATGCACAATTAGATGGAAATTTTCCAGGTCGACTTCCGGAACCTAAACCTGAGACGTTAGGCGACCTTGCAAAAACAGTTAAGGCAATAGGCGCAGACCTAGGTATAGCTCATGACGGAGACGCAGACCGATGTTTCTTTGTTGATGAACGTGGAAACATATGTCAAGGCGATAAATCGGGGGGTATAATTGTTGATTATATCCTTCAAAGAAATCCAAACCAAATCGTCGTCACGCCCATTAGCTCTTCAAGGATGATAGAAGACATCGTCAAATCAAGAGGAGGGACATTGATATGGACAGCCGTGGGATCAACAATTGTCTCAAAGAAGATACAAGAAGTTAATGCCATTATTGGTTTAGAAGGTAATGGAGGAATTTTCTATGCCCCTCATCAACCCGTACGGGATGGTGCTTTATCAGCTACACTTATGATAGAAATTCTAGCAAAGAGTAAAAAGACATTATCGCAACTAATAGAGAAACTACCAAGATACTTTATTATTAAAAAACGAATAGAATGTACAAATGAAAACAAACAGATAATTCTTAAAAAAATACTAAAAGAGACCGAAAAATATAACCGGATTACAATAGACGGTGTCAAAATCTTCTTTGAAGAGGGATCAGTCTTAATTAGACCATCAGGAACAGAAGCAATATACAGAGTATTCGCAGAAGCGAAAGATGAAGAGAAAGCAAAAGAATTCGCAAAGTGGGGTATCTCTTTAGTTAAGAAAAATCTTTAATCTGTTTTCAATCTATAAGCGAATTCCGCACAAGAACTGGGAGAGTTAGATCAACACAAAGAGATAAGTAAATAAAACTAATGATAAACTTGGCATAATTAATCTTTAAAGCAGATAAAAAATGAGGATTATGTGATAAAAACTTAATAGCACCATTGCATGATAAAACAAACTATGCGCATCTGGGTAGACATTTTAACACCAAAACAAATTTTTTTCTTTGGAGAGTTAAACAAGAGACTTGAAGAGAAAGGTCATGAAGTCTTCAAAACAACTCGAAGATATCGTGAAGTTAATGAACTTTTTAAACTTAAAGAGATGGATGCTCTCGTAGTTGGTAAACATGGTGGAGCAACCTTAGAGGGAAAACTAATCGCTAGTGCTCAAAGGATAAAAGAGTTAACACGCATCATAA
>SDBT01000533.1_pt1 | contig 60268 bp, 52 predicted proteins | sample 2277101 | NCBI WGS metagenome assembly SDBT01 (sample SAMN10404973, study PRJNA504765) | marine sediment metagenome | isolation source: marine sediment core GS10_PC15, 103 cmbsf | place: Arctic Ocean: Southern Knipovich Ridge | collected 2010 | reverse complement strand
TTCGTCGACAAGGTCTAGCAAAAATCTTAGATTGGTCTAGTAACGCGTGGCTAGACTGGCTTTTGGATGAAATAAGTCACTATTTAGATAGTTAGCAGAAATAACGGAAATTAAGAATGAGGGACTTCCAAGACGTGTGCATTCTGTGGCCACAAAAAGCTAAAGATGCCTCTTTATCAAAGAGTTTATCAGTGTGAGAACTGTGGAATTGTAATTGATCGTGATCAAAATTCAGCAATCAATATTATGACTCGTTTCCTCTCACTCAATGCCTCGTGGACAGGCTTTCAACAGTTTCTTCTAACTGTTGATAATCTACGATCAGTCAACAGTAAAATGAAAGTTTCCAGATTTCTTTCTGGTTCAGTTGGTCTCGTAGGAAGCCCCTTACTTCAGTAGGGGGTAGCTCACTCTAATAATTTATCTAGTTGCCAGCGTTTATTTTCAATCACTTTTTGTGTTTTCTGGGGTAATTCCGGAAAAGCAAGACAACGATATTTTGGTTTGCATTGGCGAATAGATTTTATACAGATTGCTCTGGCCCAGATTTCTATATTCTTAATGTATCTTGCTTTTGGTTGTAATGCGAAGGTTTGCGCGATTGTCAACGCAGTTTTCTTTATTTCAAATATTTCGTTTTTTGTACATTTTGTTAATTGAAGTTCTTGATTCATTATCCGTACAACAGAAGTGATAATCGCTGTTTGATGAGTTGGGGCTCTAATTTTTTTCCAATTATCCCTGAGATCTGGAATCATTCTAAGTAGCTTCAATTTCCATCTTCTAACATCATTTTTGTTTAGATTGGTAGATAAAGATCTGTTGATTTCTTTGAGGGTGGATTCTAGCAAAGTTAATCCACGAAAAGTTAGATAAAGTTCAATAAATCCTAAATAAGAGCATATTCTATCTTCCTCTGATGTTAATCCAATCTTTTTTGAACTTAATTTTCTGAAAGTTGCAGTAATCTCTAATAACCACTTTTTTTGGAAGAATTCAGATAACTGGGAAGCGATCCGATTATTAGCTTGGTAACGGTCATCAAAATTTGTCTGCTCATGAGTAATACGATTATGTAATAATGAAATTCTTGAATATTTTTTCTCAAGACCCTTTTTTCTCTGCATGATTGAACCTAAAAACCAGGTATTAGTTTGTTCATCTGACGTGTAATAATCATCTGTATGTTCTTGAGGTTCAAAAAAACGATCAAGAGGCTTTAGAGGGGAACCCAATGGAATTAATCTCCGTTTCAGTTATGTTTATAATAACCCCAATATAGTTTAAAAAGGTATTTATCTTTATATATTCTTTTTAAATAAGAATCAAATTGTCCATTTCAAGCCTTAAATTCCTAAAATCCCTATTTGTTGATCAAAACTCAGTAATAAAAGAATAATATGATAATCATAGCTGAAAAAAGACGTTGGTAAGGATTAAAAATAGTTTATATTGAAAAATCAGGTATTAGAGTCTATCAGGGCCCAGCCTTTGCAGTCAATCTTCTTTTTTCCTATAATTCTTGTTTGAATATCTACAAGTTGAAATACAGAACCAAGATATTTATTCAAAGTCTTTTCGATGTTCTTTGGATAAAAATCCATCAGGATATTCAATTTTTGAAGTTTAGCATAGAGAAGAGGGTCAATTGAATTTTGTAGAAATGTATAATGAACTGGCTCCCCCTGTTCAGAAATTATCCCTTTTGCTATTTTTACAATTAATTCCTCAAATTGATTTTCATCGATAGATTTGTAGTCATGCAATACTTTTTTTTCAGGTTTCTTAAACCTAAAGAAGTAATCCCCCTCCAATGAACCAAATGGTTGAAGAAGACTCTTTGCTGAGGGCCTTGGGGGAGGTTGATATATTATTTTTTCAAGTTCAAAACCACTTATCATCGCAGATCTGAAAAGGATGTATCGATATTTCAAACTAGGGTTATGAAAAGTAACTGTACAATATCGATTTGGTTTTAGAACTCTGAACATATTTTCAAAGGCTTTTGTTAACATAGATTCGTATACTCTATCCCCTTTCATCTGTCTAGGATTTATAATTATTTCATTTTGAGAAATTGAGTTAAAATCATCCATTAATTCAAGCCATGCTCCCCACATAAACAAAAGTTCTCCGTACTGAATTGAATACCCGTATGGAGGATCAGTTATGATATAATCTATACTATTATCACTAAGACCGTCTAGTGAGGAAATAGTTCCCGTAATCAATGAGAAATCGTATTTTTTATTTTTTAAAAAGGTTTTGACATTGTTTGTGGTGGTGAGATTGACAAAATTATCAGGTATGTCTAATTTTGCTTTTATCAGACCCTGTTTTCCGTGAATTGAGCGTTTGAATAAATTCCAAACATTAGATTCCATGAAGTTCGGGCAATACCAGAAGCTTTGTTGAACCCATGCTGAGCTAAATGGCCGTGAGGGTCTCACTGGAGTCATTTTGGATGCTAAATGCGTCATTGAGGAAAACGCAAATTTAAATGCGTCCTGGAGGTTTTTATCAGTAATATCTATGATTCTAGAATATAATTTCGCTAAAGCAATATTGTTTCTAGAGGTAAAGAGTTCATCTACTGAATTATATTGTTCTTTCTTCAGAAAAGAAGTGCCATTACTATATTCAAGTTTATTTTTAGGATACCAATAAAGACAATTTCCCTCTGTATCAAAAAAATCTATCATCCTCTTGTTAGCTATTAATTTATAATGATCTATATCCTTTACTGAAATTTTACTTATGTTACGGCCATGAACGGGACATTCATAACGTACATCAATTAATTTGTCTTTATCCCAAGTATAACATATTGCAGGTACGGTTTTATTACATTTTCTGCAATTAGTGATATAGAGTTTGTTAATATCATTCGAAATATCTCTTTTAATCTCCATGAATTCCTCTGCTATCCTTTCGGTGCTAATATAGCTTATTGTATTTCTTGAGATGAATACCGCAACTGGATTAATGTCAATTCCTATAACTCTACGGTTTAAGCGAAGTGATTCTCCTACCATTACTCCACTCCCGCAGAAAGGGTCTAAAACAATTTCATTTGGAAATGTATGGCTTTTGATATATTCTCTGATAATATCATGCTGCTTTCGTGCAAAAAATTTGTGCATAAGATACATGGATGAGTGTCCAGACGTTGGTAGTGCCTTATCAATAGGAATAAGCCTTTCCATACATTTATCCAACTTAAATAATTTGACTTTATTAATAGAAGCAAATGTGATGATTTGATGTCTTTCTTCATAGGATTAAAATATTCCTGACTGTGAAAAAGTGTTAAAAAGTAATCTTGTTTCAGGTTACTATTAATTAGACATAGAAAATTGTACTGAGCAATTTCGCATGCATTCGTAGGTTATTACAATTTAGATGCTGATAATTAGCTGATAAAAAGGATAGGAAGTATGAATGAGTAAGAATGAGGTTAACTTTTCTGACCAATTGAAAAAATTTGCAGTAAAAAGCATATTAGGATTTCAAACGGTATTAGTATTCGGATTAGGAAGACGTTTAGGAATTTTTGATTATCTGATGGAGAAAGGTTCAGAGGAATCTCTTGAGGTCAGTTTTACATTAGATGAGATTTCACAGGAAATAAGATTAGATCCAGTTTATTTAGATGCGTGGGTTCACATGGCTATCACGTGTGGACTCTTTGAGCGTGATGATTCATGTGATCACTGTATAAAAACTTCTCCATATATCTTTCATCTGTTAGTAGATAGAAAGAACATGTTTTACATTGGAGACATTTTAGGGGGATTCTATCATATGGCTCCGTATCAAAACATTTTCCTAGAGAATTTCAAGACTGGAAAAAGAATGGATTACTTTGATCTGCCTTATGAAGTGCGGATTGATGGAACAAAAATGAGTGCGGTATTGGGTAAAAAAGTGATCGAAATTTTTTCTAATTCGTGTGAGGGACACGATCGAATTTTGAAAGAAGGTGGACATTTCTTAGAAATTGGGTGTGGATATGGATTTAACTTGAAAAACTGGGTAGAAAAATATCCGCAAACACGTTTTGTGGGAATAGATATTGATAACCAAGCTATCGATCACACAAACCAGTTAATCACAGAAAATAATTTACAACAAAGAGTACAAGTAATGAATATCGAGCTTGGGAAATTTGCAAGACAGAATGATAAGAAATTCAACGTTATTCTCTTGAATCAAGTCCTACATGAAATGGAAACAGAAGGTGAATATCGGAAGAATGTTTTTGCAGATATTTTCGAGCTATTAAAAGATGAAGGAATACTAATTGTAGGTGAGTCAATGATCCCTGGAATTTTTGCCCCAAAACAAGCCCGATACTTTGAAATTATGCATAAATGGTTTGAAGTAGGAATAGGGTCTCAGTTTTATGATGAAGAATCATTCATGCAGTTTATTAAATCAACTCCATTCAAAAAAGCAGAGATAATTTATGATGATAGAGATTATATTTGGGCAATATCAAAGGAAAGGTAATTTATATTTCTTGCAAATCCCCAAGGAGAAGTCAAAATGGTGAAAGTAGATTTTAAGAAAAAACTGAAGGAATATTATTCTGGAGTAACTGCGAAAGAAATTACCATTGTCGAAGTACCATCAATGAATTTTCTGATGATAGATGGGAAGGGGTACCCTGGAACATCACAAGAATATCAAGATGCAATGGAGACACTATACCCTGTTTCCTATACTTTGAAGTTTATGATGAAAAAGAAGGGGAAAGATTATGTTGTTATGCCTTTAGAAGGACTCTGGTATGCTGATGATATGAACGTATTCACATCCGAATTCATGGAAAGGAAAGATGAGTGGAAGTGGACATCCATGGTTATGCAACCTGATTTTATAACTGAAGAGATGGTTGAATCAGCAATTGATGAGGTAAAAAGGAAAAAAAATCCAACTGCTCTTCCAAAACTACGATTTGAACAATATAATGAAGGATTGGCGGCACAAATTCTATATTTTGGCTCATATTCGGATGAAGGACCAACAGTTGAACATTTACATGTATTTATTGAAGAAAAAGGGCATGAGCGCCGAGGAAAACACCATGAGATTTATCTTTCCGATCCTAGAAGGACAAAACCCGAAAAACTAAAAACAATTATTCGTCAACCTATTAAGTAATTGTTTTGGACATCTCTGGAAAGAGATATTTCTAGAAGAAAAGCGGAAAGTCCTTAGATAAGGAATAAAGAGCATTTTCAATCTATCATTGGAGTAATAAACATGTCCGAACAGATTTTAAAGACTTCAAAATTAAATATTATGATGTGAACGACTTATGATATAGCGAATACGATTTTCAGCATGGGAATAGTATCCATGACTATTCTACAATACGGAACTTTATTGGGTATGCAAAATGGGATGGATTATGGATTCAGTTATTTTCTTGCGACCGTTGCTATTTCTTTAAGTACTTTAATTGTAGCTATCACAATCCCAGTAATGGGAACAGTAGCTGATAACAATGGAAAAGGAAAACCAGGAACAGTTCTATTTGGGTCATTAACTATATTATTTACAGGTATTGTATTTTTATTCAATAACATTTTCATTGCATTGTTCTGTTTCATCATTGCTAATATTTTTTATCAATGGGGAAACCTATTTTACGATACGATGATACCTAGGATTTGTCAAGATAAAGATACAGGCAGGGTATCAGCAGTAGGAGTAGCTCTTGGTTATTTTGGATCTTTTTTTGCGGTGATATTCAACTTTGCAGCAATAGAATTTTTCGGGGAAGCTGTAACACTACCAGATAATATTGGTACAATCAATCCAAGTAATTACGAAAGTGTAGGCGTATTGGGACCGAAATCAGGTTGGATCGGTCACTTGAATGAAATGTGGTTGCTTTGCGCCTTAGGTTTTCTATTGATGGCAATACCATTTGTATTAACAAGAGAGAGAGCTGGTAAAAATATCATTGCAGAAAAAGGACTTCGTTTTTTAATCAGGTCAGCATTGTCAGAAACTGTTGAAACTGCAAAAGAAGTATGGAGAAATGAAGACATGCGATGGTTCGTTGTAGGGTGGTTTTTTGCTGTTGATGTTGTTCAAACGGTAATAAATATAATGAAACCTGCGGCTGTTAATGGTTTTGGTATGAGTGAAGGAACAGCTACAATTTTATTACTCGTAGGCGTTGTTTTTGCAGTCTTATTAACTGGAATTGCAGGGCCTATTGCAGATCGAAAGGGTCCTAAATTCTTAGCGAAAATAGTGTGCATAGTCTGGATCATTGCATTAGCTATTCCTATTTTTGTCGACAGTTTTTCTACCGATGTCGAACTTCCATTTTTACTGAGCTTCCTGCCGAATTATTCGATCTTTCTTATGGCAATTCTAGCTGGGTTTGGTATGGGTTCAATATGGGTAGTACAGAGAACAATGACTATTGAACTAGCTCCCCCAGAGAAGATAGGTCAGTATTTTGGTTTTAGCAAACTAGCAGGTAAAGGCAGTAGTGCGATTGGTATGCTTATATTCGGCTCCGTAATTAGTTTTTTCGCTTCTGCTCAAGGGTTTGGATCAAACGCATTGGCTTACAAGATTGGAATATTTGTTCTACTTGTATTATTTATCATTGGATTTTCTTTCTTTTTACGTGTCAAAGATCACCATAAAGAGTTTCTTGAAGGAAAAAGAGCTCCTTACGATGAATGAGAAAGAAATCCTCCTCAATTTTTCTTTTTTTCTTGATAATTTTCTTGTAAGTAAATTATACAGTATTAAGATGTAACTCTAATCTTGATCTATATTTATGAATTGTTTACGTCTCTGAAACAATGTTTTTTTTGGCTGAAAATTCTTTATTTGGAAGGATTTTAAAGTGATATAATTTTATCTATCTTAAAAAGTAATAAATTTTTGTTCATCAAAGAAGAACAGCACTTTTTACCTGGAGAAACGGCTTATGAACGAGCGGGGAACAATAAATAGTAAAATAGTATTGGCAGGGGACGTATCTGTAGGAAAAACTTCCTTAATAAATAAATTTGTTACTGGACAGTTTTCAAAGACTTATAAAGCCACGATAGGGGTTGTTATTTCTACAAAGGAGATCATCTTCAACACAGAGAACGTAATTCTTCAAATATGGGATGTTGCAGGTCAGACTTCCTTTCGAAAATTTCGACAACGATTTTTTTCTGGTTCTCATGGAGTATTACTAGTATTTGATTTAACTAGTCCCGATAGCCTAAACAACATACAATTATCCTGGATCGATGATGTTCAAGAGATTGCTGGAGTAATTCCCCTAATTTTAATTGGAAATAAAGATGATTTAACAGAATTACACTCTGTTTCCTCAGAAAAAATAACGGATTTCCTTGAACACAATAATAATATCCTAGATTATTACAATACTTCTGCTTTAACAGGGGAAAATGTAGAAAGGGCATTTTACAAATTAATTTCACTATTTCTTTAAGTTGGACGAACTGAAAGAGAGATAACTTATACCAGATACAAATGGTAATACGAATTTTTCGTACCACCAGAGCTGCAGGGAAGAGTAGTATCTATAGTTGCAGGCAGCAGCAGGAGCAATATTACCTATAGGAATGCTTATTTCAGGACCGCTAGCTGAACTCTTAGGTATTAGAGAACTTTTTATATTAGCAATTGCTGCAGGTTTTTTCGTTATAACAATTATGTGGGTATTTACTAATATTTCTTCCTTAGATCTTGCTGAGGAGGTAAATGCTAAACCAGACCCTCTATCTGTAGAAAAAGTAAGTATTCTTAGTAGTTGAATGTTTAATATAATACTCTATTCAATTTTTATCAGCCTTTCAGCATAGAATTCTTGAAGTTATGAAGGATGATTAATTAGAAAGCGAATATGCTATAAATTCGCTATTTCATAATATTAAACATCTAATTGTTGAACTAAAATTTTATTTCACTAGTTGATAGGAATGGAAAGATTTAAATATATTACACTTTTTGATACATTTGTATGAAAAATATAAAAGATTTTTTCGAGAAGTTAGGAGTGAAAGAGATTCTAATTTATCTTGCTCGTAACCCTGGTTCAAATACGAGTATGATTAATTCCTACTTCACCAAAAGTATTAAATCAAAATTAACCACTGCATCTATATATCACTATATTCAAGAGTTTGAACAGTTTCAGTTGGTTACACGATTGCCAACTGACAAAAAACGGCTCATACTTACATTAGAGGCTGAAGAATTATTACTCAGCAATAGATTAATTACAAAAAGGGATATACGGAGATTAAGTCTTAAAAATAATCATATAATTAAAAATCAAAAAAGGAGAAATAAAATGACATTTGAAGAAATAATAAACAATTTAGCAGACTATTATGAAATTGGAAAACCAATCACTCAGGATAAATATACAATGTATCCTTTACTTCATAGTGATCATCTTACATCAGTAATGGGATTACTTGAAGCAGAAGAAAAAGAGCTTGCTTGGATTCAAGAAAGTGAGGGATCTGAAAGCGTTTCAACTCTTGAAGCCATTAATAAAAGTAAAACTCTTGTTTTAATCCCATATCTTCATCAAGTAGAAGGAGGAAAACAAGATAGAACAATTTTTGAACCAATTCTAGTCCCAGTTGGGTATGATATATCAAATCCTTTAAAGATTCCAGCTAGATGCATTGAGCAGTCACGTTGGACTTATTCAAGCTCACGTGGCAAGGCGACATCATCTAAATTCAAATCAGCGAAGACGAGGATGGCTTCTCAAATGGCTAATGTCTCATCAAAAGCCATGGATCAATCAACAGTATGGGCTACAGTTGGAGCTGCGGGAGTAGCATATGGCTTAGGTAGTGAAGAAGCACCAACCAGTTCCTATCGTGAAATGCAAGAAAGAGCTTATGAAAAAGATAAGGATTTAGGTAAATTATTAGAAACATTTTCTGCTGCATTGAAATCTGACAATCAGGTCGGTATTGTATGTCTCTACGGTGACAAACTTCTAGGAATTGAAGTTTTTGGTTCGCCTAAACTATGGGATCAATTCAATGAATTAGTTCTTAAAGGCTTTTTGAGTGATCGTGGCTTTATGCAAAAAATGGAAGTGAAAGAAGCTTTAATTCAAGATCTAGATGAGATTCTAAAAAAAGAGTTATCTGAGGCTGAAATCACCAAAGAAGAAGCCGCAGGAGCTGGTGAGCTTTATCGTTTTAATACAAAAAAATGGCAAGGGTGTTCTATCCTATATGAAGGCCAACCAGTACATCTTTATGCTGCAAAAGAACAGGTTGATATTCTTAAAGGCAGAGGTGGACGAGACTCTTTTCCAGGGATACAAAGAAACATTCCCAATCAAGAATTTGCTCAAATCCAGCAAGAACAAATAATGAATGTAATTGCTCCAGAAGAGCTCCAAAGAGAAGATGAAGAAGAGCTGTAAGGGTATTAGAGATGTTAGATTTACTTTCTGCGAAAGGAACAATAGAAATATTGCAATTCATTAAAACTAATCCTAAAAAGAAAAGTAATGAAATCAATGCTGTTCTTACAAAGTCGAAGGAGGAAAATGAAGACAAAAACGACACATCGTTAACCACGGCTACTATCTACCGAAGATTGAAAGAATTAGAGCTAGCGGGGTTTATCAAGAGAGACCCCCCAAGCTCAAAATTTTTATTCCTAACACAAGAAGGAGAAGAGGTTCTTACAAAATATGTCCAAAAGCAACCTGAAATTATCCAAATGAAACGTTCCCATAGAGCATTGCTTCATGAAATAGAACAACAAGAGGGAATAAATGTTGTACAGCTTCAAACAACTGGCTTATCCCCGACAACGATTAACAAGGGGATTCAAGATTTAGCGGGGATGGGGATGGTAGAACAATATAGCAGCAAGAAGGAGATAAAGGAAAAAGAGAAACAACCAAAGAAAGCTGCGTCATTCAAACTCAAACGAGGACGACCAAAAATCCGACATAAACTTACAAAAAAGGGGAAAAAGATATCGGAAGAACAAAAACAAATTGAAGAAAAATAAGAATTAAAAATAAATAAGATGAATTAAAATGACAATAAGAAAAGAATTTGAGGATTTAATCATAGAAGTAACTCCAAGTTCTGAATATGCATTAGAAAATGGGGAAACTCATCTTTTTATTCAGCTTAAAATAAAAGGAGTATACCTTCAAACGCAAGAACAGAGAACTAATATGAACCTTGGAGTGGTTCTTGATCGTTCGGGGAGTATGCGTGGATCTAAACTTCAAAAAGCTAAAGAAGCAACGGAATTTCTTGTTAATAATTTGACCAAAGAAGATCAGTTTGCATTAACTATTTATGATCATAGGGTTGATACACTCCTTCCTTCATCAAAATTAACGAATCCATCATCTGTGATCAGTCGAATTCGCTCGATTAGAGATCGTGGTAGAACAAATTTACATGGAGGACTAATGGAGGGTTCCAAACAAGTAGAATCAGGAAAACATCTAGAGTATCGAAATATGATTCTTCTTCTCTCTGATGGATTAGCGAATGAAGGAATCACTGACAAAAATAGAATTCGTGATTCTGTTAGACAGATCTATGATGGTGGTATTGGTGTTAGTACTTTTGGGGTTGGAGATGATTTTGATGAGGATCTTATGGTTGATATAGCTGATAATGCCGGAGGAAATTTCTATTTCATTAAAACTGCTGATGATATCCCTAAGTATATTGAACAAGAATTCGCAGGTTTGTTAACTACAATAGCATATAACATTGAGGTTGAATGGGAACAATTAGATATCAAAATGAGAAGAGTATTGGGAATACCATATGAAGATCGGCATTCAACCAGTGCAAAAATGGGGGATTTACGGAGTGGTAATGAATTATTGATCATTCTTGATGTAATGATACCTGCTCGAGATTCTAAAGAAAAGGATAAGGATATTGTCAAGTTTCTAATCAATAGGATTCCGAGAGGAGACACCGTAGCTCCAGTTGAATCAAAGCTAACCTGTGGGATTACCTATACAATGGATGAGAATCTTCTCTCAAAAGAAAATGAAGAAGTCATAGAGAATGTCCATTTATTAGAAACTGCTTATGTACAATATGAAGCAATGGAAATGGCTGATCGTGGAGATTTCAGCGGGGCTCAAAGAGTAATGAATGTGATGCAATCAAAATTAAGTGCTAAGGTGGCTCAAACTGGTTCTGTACATCTGAAAGAGTTACATGAGCAGAATGTAAAAATGATGGATGATGTTCTACAGGAAGAAAAATATGATAGTGGAACTCGAAAACAATTAAGGTCTACTATGTATAAGCTACGAAAACATAAGTGAGAGAATAGGAAAAAGTAGCTTATCTATTTTCCTACTTTTCTCCTTCTTTTGAAATATCAAGTTTCACTTTTTTAACTTCAGTTGTTCTTAGTCCCTGTTCTTCTAAATAAGTACCCCATTCACCATTCTTGCTTGAATAGGAAATGAGAAGCTAATATTCCAAGTGAGTAAGTCTGACCAAATAATTCCATTGATAATTCCAAGAATTATCCCCGTCCAAGATAATCATCATATAAAGTACATAACAAATCGAACAAAGTTTTGAAATAGTAATCTTTTTTATGTGCTAAAATTCAGTCTCATAATAATCAATAAAAACTTTAGTAGATGTCGGAATTATGTCAGAAAACAAAGAAAAATCGTTTTTACGATATGAAATTAAGGGGAGCCCTGCTTTTGCTGTTGTGCGGATTTATTTAGAACAACCAGGTCAGCAAGTAAGAGCAGAAGGGGGAGCTATGGTTTATATGGATGGCCATATCAAGATGGAGACGAAATCAGCAGGCGGAGTTATGCGTGGGTTGAAACGAAAGTTTTCAGGGGAATCTATGTTTCAAAACTTCTTTGAAATTGATGAAAGTGGAAAACCTGGTATGGTTGCTTTCGCACATGGTGCACCAGGGGATATTATACACTTGCATTTGGAACAAGGAGAAGAATGGACACTTAGTAGAGATGCGTATATTTGTGGAACTCCTTCCGTAGCTGTCACCTCAAAGATGGGTGGTTTTAAGAGTATGCTTGGTGGTGAAGGTTTAATGTTGACGAAAGTGGTTGCAGAAGCCGAAGGTGATGTTTTTATTGGCGGATATGGGTATATAGAAAAGCATGAGCTCGGTCCTGGAGAGGTGTTTGTTTGTGATAATGGTGTAATGATGGCTTTTCAAAGCAATATGCAGCATAATGTATCTAAAGTTGGTGGAAAGAAGAGCTTTTTCCTTGGTGGTGAAGGTATCGTCATACGTTATACTGGCCCAGGGATTGTCTACACACAAAATAGAGAAATCGGATTACTCGCTTCACTATTAACCCCATATTTACCACTGTCGAATAGATGAAAAGCAAAATAATCCATCTTTCTTCCTCTATTTCCTCTTATTTTTTAGATTTAACTTTTTTAAAATAACACATAAGTTTCTGGTTCTTAGCTCAAGAAAAAATTCAGATTTTCTAGGGAATCATTGATTGCTTGAAAAATTGATAATGATTGAAATAATTAGACTTTATCTTCGATGAAAAATTGAAGTATTATTTAATCCACAAAACCTATATTACAGATATTAATTTTTTTTATTGGTGTTTTTATGTCATCTGAGGTAGTAAATCGATTTCTGCGATATGTGAAAGTTCACACAACTAGTAAAGAAGATGTAGATGAGATTCCAAGTACAAAAAGGCAATTTGATTTAGCTAATATTTTAGTTAAAGAATTAATTGAACTTGGAATAAAAGATGCTACAGTTACTGAACATTGTTATGTCATCGGGACTCTTAATTCAAATCTAGAACCTGATCTTTCAGTGAAAGTTCCTGTAATATGTTTGTTAGCTCATATGGATACATCACCTGAAGAACCTGGGGATAATGTGCACCCCCAAATTGTTAAAAATTATCAAGGTGGAGATATTCCATTACCTGGAAATTCTGATATTGTTATTTCTCCAAAAGAAACTCCTAGTATATTGAAATTCATAGGTAGTGACATTATCACTTCTGATGGAACAACGTTACTTGGAGGAGATGATAAAGCTGGAATTGCTGTAATTATGACTGCAATAGCTACTTTAATAAATGATCCGAGTATAAAACATGGGACTATTAAAATAGTCTTTACCCCTGATGAAGAAGTCGGACATGGAGTTGATGCACTAGATGTTAAGGCACTAGGAGCGGATATTGGATATACCTTAGATGGAGATGAAATGGGAGTGCTTGAATCGGAAACTTTCAATGCTGCTGGTGGCACAATTAAAATAACTGGCTTTAATTTTCACCCTGGTTATGCAAAAGACAAATTAGTTAACGCAATCCGTATCATGGCAAGTATAATAAATCAGTTCCCAAAAGAAGAAGTTCCTGAAACAACCGAAAAGAAAGAGGGGTATTATCATGTTTATGGTGCAAAAGGATCCGTAAATGAGGCTACACTCAGATTTATCCTTCGGGATTTTGATTATGATCAATTGAAAATCAAAATGAAATATATAGAGTCGATTATTGAAAAAACTCAGCACGATTATCCAAAAGCAAAAATCGAACTAAATCTTAAAGAATCGTATAAAAATATGAAATACAAAATTGAAGAAGTACCTTACGCAATAGAGTACGCTGAAGAAGCCATTAAGCAAGCTGGACTGGAAGTGATTACTAAACCTGTTCGGGGTGGAACTGATGGAGCTCGATTAAGCTATATGGGTCTTCCTACACCTAATCTATTTGCTGGAAGTATCAATTTTCATAGTAAAAAGGAGTTCGTTCCTGTAGTAGCTCTAGAGAAGTCAGTTGAGACTGTTGTTAATCTAATTCAGATTTATGTCAAAAAAACATCGATCTAAATCATTATTGGATGGAACTGGTGAAGATTTTGAGATTGGTCATTTGATTTACTAATTCAGTAGTATTGGATAAACTAATAGAAATATCAAGAGCTAAAGGATCTCTAGTTCAAGCAATTATTAAAAGAATCCAATAAAAAAAACTTCTTTCTGAATAATTCAGTGAACTACGCACACTTAGAAGAGTGTGTTTCCTACGAGTCCGTCCAACCGTTTTTCTCTAGGAAAAATGGAAACTCTCGTTTTATGTTTGGCTGTGTGTCGTAGAATACCCTTGATAGTACTATCAAAGATAACCCGTCCACAGGGCATTACGTGATAGCAGCTCCTATGAACTGCCTTTCATCACCTGAAATAAGGTTCAATTGCTGTTGCTTCATTTCTACCTACCAATTAGGTCAGCAATTCGATTACCTTGCGTTTCTTTTCTTAGAAATGGTTTATAAACTATTTGCTATCTGGTCAAAATAATTCTGTTTATTCCCTCCTGGAAATTCCATAGAGGATTATCATTACAGTATATTTATCTTATTTTGGCAGGAGATGTTTAGAAAGTGCCACTATTCACTCCCCACTTGAAAGAAGGGGATTTCTGGCATTTCTGTTAAAGAAATTATAGTTTACAAATTCGTATAGCTTTTAATTGCTCTCTATCAAATAAATACATTTCAATAGAAAATGCAGATTTAATTCGATGTAATTGATATAGAGAAGCATTTATGAAATGCAAAAAAACCTAAGATCTTAGCATAGAGAACTGTGTAATGAGAAAAATTTTAGATTTTAATTATTATAATATTTTAGTACATATTTGTTCAAGGGATAATTTATGGCAACAAAAACTGAAAAAGAGATTCGATTAGAGCTTCCATCCACGAGTGGTGTTGAGTGTAGAATTAGGGAAGGTGCCAGTAGGGATGAATATGATTTAACATTTTTTCAAAATGAAAGACAACTCAAATCGTGTTTAGTCTCAGAATCTCAATTAAATCAGGATAAAATGGTTGATCTATTAAGTGATGCAGGTGTTGAATTCTTTAGTTTTTCTGCTATATTTGACGTTGCAGATTTACTTATCGAATCGATTAAAAAAGAATTTCAGGAGCTTCTTGTGATTGAAGAAAAAGCAGTGGAAAGAGCTGTTGTCACAGAAGCAGTAACTGATGAAGGAATTTCAGTTGATGATATCGATGAACCAGAGATAGCTGATACAGAAGAACCCTCAGAGCCGAAAGATGTTAAGAAAAAAGTTTCTGCTGAAGCAGGGGATAAATTACTTAAAAAATTTGAAATGCCATATTCTCAATCTGGTTTTGCAGAGGTATACTATTCCCGTGACGGGAAATTCGCTGTTATTCTATTAAAGAAGGATACGCCGGTAATTCGCAAAAAATTTGAAAAAGAGAATATCAATCAAGATGATCTAGTTGCAATGATCAGTGAGTCAGGTATAGATTTTCTATCGTTTTCGGCTATTTATGATACTGCTGAAGAAATTGAAAAAATAGTTTTACATCCTGAAGAATTAGCTGGAGAAGATGTTCCAGAAGACTCTACATCTACTGAAACATCGTCAGAAATTGTTTCAGACGATTCTGGCGAAGTTTCATCTGAAATAGAGGAAATTAAAGACGATATTGGTATGATAGATTTATCAGATTTGGATGCTTCTGAATTTACTGAGGCAGATGATTTCGATAAATTTGTTGAAAGAGTTAAAGAGTTTGTTAGTGAAGGACAACCCTTACCTTTAAAAGAGGTTGATATTCCAAAATCTGGCGGAGTTATATGTATTATACTACGAAAACTAGATAGTTGGTTTGTTCGGTTTAAAGAAAAGGATGGGAAACTATCCGAAATTACAGAGATAGAAATAGATCAAGATGCAATAGCTCGTGCAATTAACAACGCTATCCCTCAAATTTCATTCAGTTATTTGTATGATGCATCTGAGAACGTTTTTCAAGCGATAGAACAGCTTGTTTCACGATCTATGGACGAGGTCATTCTCAATGTTGCTGTAAGTCATTTTATGAGTGTTATAGAACAAAATGAAGCAGATGGTGATTTAAAAGCTGCCACGAAGGTCACTGAAGTTCTATTAGAACGATTTAGAAAAGAAAAAAACATAAAAGGTATCTTACAGTTTGGAAAAAAACTCGTATTTTATTTAGAGCAACGTAAAAAGATATCCAAAGCAATAAAGCGCAGAAATGAATTAGCTGAAGATTTGTTGGAAGTAGATATAAGTAAAGCTCATGATTTTATCTTGGAATCGTTGGATGCATTAAGTGAACAAGAAAAATATCTCAATGCCGCCAATTTATGTGGCTTAATTTTAGATCATTATCTATCTGATGAAGATGATACTACTTTTTTGGGAAATTTATTAATTCTGGCTCGTAAGCAAATCGACCTTTATGAAAAAGCGCGATTATCTATAGTGATGTGTGAAAATGCACAAAGATATGCTTTCTTTGCTGTTGACCAAATGACAAAAATCGATGATGATCAACTAAGTGAAGAAAAACGAGAACTTTATCGCAATGATATTGAATATTTGTTAGATAAATCTTTCGAGTCTTATGAAGAACGAAAAGCAAGTTTCGAGCTTCTTGAATCTCTTGAAAATACTTTATCTACATTCAAAGATACAGGTTATAAACACAACTATTCAAAATACGCAGATAGATTTATTTTATCCTGTGAAACTCAGGATCAAAAGAAAAGAGCTTTAGAGGTCGCAATTGACAGTTCAAAATTTTTGATGGATCATGATAATTTCTCAAAGGCATGCGAATTTGGTAATCAAGCAATTAAATTTTTCTACGAATTTTCTAGGATCGATGAGGCTGTTGAATTCAGTCTTTCGATTGTAAATGGTCTTGTTGAGATAAAAGAAACTAATGCCGCGTCTGATTATCTGAAATTTGTGGAAAGCTTAATTGAAAAAGCATATGAAAAGGATGAGTCCAGTAGGATTGAAAAACAACTTGCATTGGGAGATTTATTTGGAAAACTAGGTATGCAGGATCGGTCAAAATCCTACATACAAACTGCTCTAGAGGCTATTAAAGATCAAAAAAAGCGGGAAAAAATCGTTCTTAAATATATTAACGAGCTCCTTTCAAAAAATGCTGTTTTAACTGCTCAAGAAATGGTTAATCTGGAGTTATCTCGCCTATTAAATGACAAAAAAATTGAAGATGTAATTACATTCTGTTCTAACTTCATTGAGAAATTAAAAGAACACCAACAAATGGATATGGTTTTCGAATATATGAAGTATGTTGGAAATCTGTTGATCCAAGTTGATTATTCGGAATATAAGGTGCTTTCATCCTTTATTAAAGATTTAAGGGACTCTAATGAAATTGATAAGGCTGCCTTTATGGTAGATCAATTAGTAGCTCTCCAGTTCAAGAATAAAGACTATACTAGAGCTGTTGATAGTATGGGGAGGTTTTTAGAGTATTTATTTGATAAAACTGACAGATATGATATTATTCAGAATGTTATTCACAAGACCTCTGAGGCCTATTATGGAATGGGGGATACCGAGGGCGCTGTAGAAAGATTAATTGGATTTCAAAAACAACTTCTAGATCGTTCACTAGAAGTAGCTCAAAGGATTACCGATATCATTCTAAAAGAATTAGAACAAAAAGAGGATTTCAAGGGGTCAATAAACGTTGTTTCTAGATTGATTGATAAGCAATTGGAACAGGGTCATTTTCAGGATGCTTATATTTACTCTGTACAAAGTGCTCGTTATCATGAGAGTTTAGGTGAAATTGAGGATGTAATTAAATATCTAGAGAAAATGCGTGATAAATTTGTAGAAAAAGAGCAATTCGAAGACGCAAATCGGATGACTGATTTAGTCATACGGTTTGGACGCAGTCATAAGAAACATAAATTGGCAATTAATGCAGTAAAGAATTATTCAAAGGGTGCTTTAGATAGAGAAGATACAGAAACTGCATCAAAATTCGCATTAGAAGTCTCATCGTTACTAGAAGAGGATAATAAAACTGATAAAGCATTAGAATACCTCCAGATGGTATTTAATCGAATCTATGAACAAAATAAAGAATCTTCTATTGAAATCTTCCAGAAAATCCTTGAGATACGAAGTAACATTGACACGTTCAAAAAGCTGTGTAAAGATTACTTAGAACCCCTATTGTTAAAATATCCAGATATTATACTAATTGATAAGATAAAAGAAGTATTAAAACCATCAATGGATGAGTTCTCTGTCTTTTCTGAAAAAATCTATGATAATATGACGAAAAGTGAGGATTTCTCTGAAGAAGTTGCAGAATCAATTGTTAATTTTGCTAATTCCGTGTATGAAGATGGCTTAGAAGAAGTTGGAGACCGATTATCTAATAAGTACGCTCGGATAATGTTAGATGCTGAAAAAATTTCATTTGCTTCAAGCTTAATGGTGGGCGTATTGGAAAATACAAAAGGATCATTATCAGAGGTATTTCCTTCGTCTTTTGCATTTATAAAAGAGTTAGTAAACAAATCTTTGTTAGAATCTGCACGAGAGTATACAGATCGTGTTATCAATATGATAATAGTAGAGAAAAAGCTGGGCAATGAAGGTCGATTAATTGCTGCAAAATTAACGGAGAAATTTGCTGGTTACGTGGCAACATCTAATCCTGACTTAGCTTCGGAGTATGCATATCAAGCAGCTGACTATTATCGACAATCAAATGACTTTAAAAACGTAATAAATATTTTTACTACTCTCGCTGATAAATTCGATAAACCAAAGCATTCAATTAGAATATTGGATAGAGGAATTTATGTTTGCAAAAAGTACAAGGCAGAAAAATATGAGGGGAAACTCCTTGCGGAGTTAACGAGGTTTTTCATCACAAGTCAAGATAATAAGGCGATCCCAACTTTCCAACGAACTTTAGAGAAATATGAGGAATTACAGGATCTTGACAAGCTTCTCGATGTAATTATTCATCTACTAGAGACTGGAATCGAAAATGATAATATGAAGGTAGTAAATACATATTTAGATTATATAACTAGACTTAGCTCAATGGTGAACCAACAAGATTCAGTTGGAGGTATTTTATATTTTCTATTACAAGATGCTGAGAAATCTAAGGATAAAGAGAAGATTGAATTATTTAAAAACTATTTTAAAGAATTAGGATTAAAACCAAAGAAATTCAAGAAGAAATATGAATCTTTAATAAAACGAAGAAGAGTTCTCTTGAAGGAAAGCGTAGATATTGAACCAGAGATAATTCCTGAACCTGAACTTGAACCTGTACCTGAACCTGAACTTGAACCTGTACCTGAACTTGAACCTGAACTTGAACCTGAACTTGAACCTGAACCTGAACTTGAACCTGTACCTGAACTTGAACCTGAACCTGAACCTGAACCTGAACCAATAACTGTACCTGAACCTGAACCAATAACTGTACCTGAACTTGAGACGGTTTTAGAAGAAAGATTAACCTCTAAACCTGAATCCCAGGCTCCTTTGGAACCTTTAACAGTTGGAACTTCTGAAGCTGATATTAAAATTGTAGACACTTCTGCCATTGTTCCTCCTCCTGATTTGGCCCCCTTAGTAGAACCTATACCAGAAGTATCAGAAGAAAGGAGTGATGAAGAAGTTATTAATGTAATAAAAAGATTTGAACAAGATCAAGATTCAATCGTTCCATCTTTGGAAGAAATTCAACCAAAGGAGAGATTTACTTCAGAGTTATCTAGTGAAAAAATTGTTCAAGATATTGATATTGAACCTGCTCTTGAACCTGAACCTGAAAAACTGCATGAGAAAGCGTCCTTCTCTGAAAGCAAAGTTTTAGAGATTCCCGTCAAAGACGAAACAGGGGTAACTCAAAAAACCTCATTGTCAGATGATGAAATTTCTACTTTATTTTCCTTGAAAGAAGAATCTCACGTAGAACCTAAAGTAGTCGAAGACGTACCAGATACCCCTCCGAAAGCTGAAGCTTATGAGAAAGGTCTTTCTCTGAGTTCCGATGAAGTAGATTCATTATTCATAACTGATAAGAAAATTTCAGAATCCCAAAGTGAAGAAGAAATCACAGGGGAAGAAGAGTGGGAAGTGGATGGTTTTGGACGACTGTGGAAAAAAGACAGTATTGATGCGATACCAGAGGAAGAAAGTCAAGTTGAGGTTGAAATTCCAAGTAGTACTATAGATGAGACTCCAGACTTATCTCCGCTTGAAAAGCTAATAGCTAAAGATATTGATGTGGATCAAGTTGAACCTTCTATAGAAACTCCTTCGTTAACCTTTGTTGAAGAACCAAGAAAGGAAGAATCAGAATTAAATGTACTAGAAAAAGCACTCCTAGAAACTCAGACAATTATCACACAAAAATCTGAATCTGAAGTTGAGTCTAAAAGTAAGAAAGGAGACTTATTTGGCCAAGATGAGTCTGATCCATTTTCTTCCGTTGTCTCTTCTCTAGCCGAAGATACAGACTCAGATCCTTTTACAGTTCCAAAAGTATCATATGATGAGGTTACTCCAGTTACTTCGTCTTCTGAATCCCAAGTAAAACCTCCAGAACTAGAAGATTTATTTTCAGACGCTTTATCTGAATTAGGAGGAATCAGTGGGGATAAAGGAGAAACTCCTGAAAAGAAAAAGAAAAAGAAAAAATAGGTGGGTGTTCAAAATTTTCGTTTTGAACCATATTTTTCTGGATTGAAGAGAGGAAAATTTTCAATTCTCGCTTCATGCATTTTTCCTCGTACTTCAAACTCAATTATTGTACCCGCGTCTTTCACCTCAGATTGCACATAAGCCATTCCAATTCCAATATTCAATAGAGGTGAATATCCCCCAGAAGTTGCAGTGCCTATCTCTTTCCTGTCTTTATATAATTTAGTACCAGCTCGAGGGCTGGGTCCTTTTTTAAGAGCCTTAAATCCAATACGAATCTTCCCAGGTTTTTTCTTACTTAGTTCCTCTAATTTATTCTGGCCAATAAAGAAATTTTTTTCCATATGTATAAATGGAGGGAAAAAAAGATCTGCTTCAATAGGGCTGGTAAATTCATTAATATCATTACCATACAGAGGATATCCTGCTTCCAAGCGAAGTGAGTCTCTTGCCCCCAATCCACATGGTAATATGCCGTGAGGTTCTCCTGATTTTAAAATTAGAGTCCAAATCTTCTCTGCGGGTAATGGATTATCATTTGTAGTGTTTAAAACAATAATTTCGAAACCTGCTTCTCCACTGTAGCCTGTTCCCGAAATAATTACATTTACATCTTCAATAGTCGTTTCAAGAATACTCCACGCACCTGGAGGTTCTTCTTCCTCATGAAGGATAGAGACTAGAATTTCACGAGCTTTTGGTCCTTGAAGTGCAAACATTGCAGAGGTTTGAGAGATGTCTTCAAATCCAACATCCAATTCCGAGAATTGGCTTAAGATTTTTTTTATTGTATTCATCCATATCGAAATTTTTACCAGATTACCAGCATTCCAGACAAGTAACCATTTATTGGAATTAATTCTCTCAAAAACTAGATCATCCCTGAATCCACCCTGTTCATTGAGCATGAAAGTATATGATGCTCTCCCTGTTCGTGTTTTAGAAAGATCACGTGGCACTAAAATGTTCAGGAATTTTTCAGAATCGCCACCATTGATCCATATTCTTCCCATGTGAGAAACATCAAATAAACCCGCATCATTTCTTACCGCAAGGTGTTCTTTTTTGATTGAACTATACATTACAGGCATTTGAAATCCTGCAAAGTTTATTGTATCGCCATTTTTAGAATGCCATTCATAAAGTTGAGTTTTCATGAGATTGTTGGCTCCATTGTTGTTTATATACGGAAATTAATTCAAAATACAATAATTTGTAATATCCTTGAGAATTTTTTTATAACATACATATCCTATTCAATATCTGACGAAATTAGTCGTATTTCCTATTCAATATCTGACGAAATTAGTCGGTGACGAGTTTATGCCTCACGATCCTGATTTTCTAAAAATTCGAAGTATATTAAAAAACCATCACGCTTACTGGAATGCAGCTCTACCCCTAATCGCTAGTGAAAATCTAACAAGCCCTGCAGTAAGAGAATTGGCAATTTCTGATCTTGCACACCGGTATGCGGAAGGATGGATTGGTGAACGAGTATATCCTGGCAATGATGATTTTGATAGTATTGAAGAATTATGTTTAAAACTATTAAAAGAGCTATATGACGCACCCTTCATAGATGCCCGCCCAATATCAGGTGTAGTAGCCAATTTAACTGTTTTTACTGCTTTTACAAAAGCTCATGATAAAATGATGGCGATTTCAATTCCTGTTGGAGGTCACATTAGTTCTGGTCCCCTTAAAGCAAAATCAGGTGCAACAATAGGAGGTACTGCGGGTGCTGTCTCAAGATTAGATGTGGATTATCTTCCATTTGATCGGTACGGGTTGAATATTGATGTGGAGGAAGCAAAGAAAGCTATTCGTGAAAAAAAACCAAAGCTAATTCAATTTGGAGCAAGCGTATTTCTTTTTCCTCATCCATTAAAGGAGCTTGTACCTGTAGCACATGAAGTAGGTGCTCATGTGAATTATGATGCCGCCCATGTTGCGGGTTTAATCGCTGGAAAGCAATTTCAAGATCCTATTCGTGAGGGTACTGATACAATGACTATGTCTACGCATAAAACATTTCCAGGCCCTCAAAAAGGGATAGTTATCGCTTCTAGAGATGAATTAGCCGAGGTAATTAAGACAGCAGCATTTCCAGGAACAACATCAAACCATCATTTAATGCATGTTGCGGGCTTAGCTGTTGCTGCCGCAGAATTCAAGAAATATGGTGAAGCTTATTCCAAACAGATAATCAAGAATGCTAAGGTATTAGGACAAGCATTGTACGAAAGAGGTTTTCAAGTTGTATGTCCTGATAAAGGATTTACTGAATCACATACATTGCTAGTAGATATTTGCAATTTTCAAGAAACAATAGGTTTGGGAGCGGATGTTGAGCATCAACTAGAAAAAGCACACATTGTTGCAAATCGCAATCTTCTACCATGGGACATTTTAGAGAAGCGTAATTATTTGAATCCAGGGGGAATTCGCATTGGTACACAAGAAATCACTAGGCTTGGTATGAAAGAAAAAGAAATGGAAGCCATTGCCGAATTCTTTAAAGCTGTACTTATCGACAAAAAAGATACAGCAAAAGTAGCTGCTGAAGTTGCTGAATTTCGCGAAGAATTCCAAATATTGCATTATGCATTCGAATCTACTCGGAAAGCATATGAATATATTGAAATCGTCTAAGAAAATGCCAAAGAAATTCATTTTGTTACATAAAAACCCTAGAAAGGAAACCCAACATTTAACTGGTGCCAGGAATTACGATTAATAGGAAGAATTGGTTGTACTCTCATCGTTAGATTAGTGACCACAGTTTTTGTATTTTGCTCGCAATTAACGAAAAACCAGAAAAATCACTGCCAATCGTTTGATGTTAACCATTCAGTAACCGTATCTTTAAGAACTTGCCAAGGTTTGCTAGAATTTAATGTAAAAGATTTCGCGGGAGCCCAATAACTTGAAATATTACCTTCTGCATTAGGATCAGCCCGATTTCTTTTTTGCCATCGTTGAATTATAACAACGCGTTTATCTGCATGATCGACGTTCTGAACTAAAAGAACAGCAGTCCACCATCTACCTCGACGAGATATTGTCTTTCCCTTTATTAAATGGTAATATTCAGACTTATAGGGAAATTTTTCAGGTTGATCTTTTTTAGACATTTCATTATTCTCCCAAATTGGTGATTTGCAATTAATAAGGGCGTCTAAATGTTTACTTCTTAAAAATGGTTCCTTTTTGATGCTCTCTTAGGTCAAGAGAGGTAGATTTTTAAACGAAGAAATCCTGTTAATGTATAATTATTGATAGTTACTAGGAGTAGGCACAATTTGAGTTATTCTAATGATTATGATACCTACCTTCATTATGGTAGACTGGTAGTAATTCTTCAATTCATATTAATACCCATTTACTTTTATGTACTCGCCTTCGCGTTTGGTGGAGGGACTATCTGGTTTCTCAACACACCAGATCTTAAACTTCTATCAGATTTCGTTGTTTATGGAATAGGCCCTTTAATTATGTCTGTTCCATTCTTTTTTTGGACATATGGCCGAAGGTATCAAGTTAGTGATGCCTATGAATCATTTGGGAGAGAAGTATGGCGTTTACCGATGACTATCAAAGTTTTTTATGGCTTTAACTTCATAATTGGTATAATCTTCATCACCCCTTTGATTCTTCCACTTATTTCCCTTCTTGGAGGCTATTTTATAGCTGTTTATCTATTTGGATGGCGTGAAGAAGGTAAAATGATTTCGACACAACGTAAAACGAGATTATTAACCCTCTTGTATCTACCTCTTCCTCTTCTGGTTATTTTCGGTTTTTATTTCGGTTATGGAGAATCTGGTATCTTCGGGTTTTTCGTGAAACTCATAGGAATGTGGAATAACCAAATTGATTTGCTTTACATTTCCGCGTTGATTATGGCGGATTGTGCGACAATAGGTGGTGTTTTTTATCTCATCTTTGAAGGAGCTCAACAAGTTGACCATACAGTTAATGTTCCAGGACCAATAATTACCATAATATCATTTGTCTGTTTCTTGGTTCTTGAGAGTCTTTACTTAATTTATCCAGATTTCGAACAATTTCTTATGTGGATTCATTTTGGTGCTGTAGGTTTAGGAATAGGAGTACTTGTAATTCGTTATTGGAAGGGACTTATAACTAAAGAAACCACTAGTATAACAGGGTGGTTCACTCTTGTCATCTTTCAGGCTGTAAACTTCTTGTCCGGATCTATTTTTGAACAATTCAGTCGTTCGTCTGCAATTCTGCTAGCTTTCGCGATTTTCCTGCTTTTATTTATACAAGCTTATCAATCTGCAAGTAAACGCTATTGATTATTTCACTAGCTAAATTTTTAATCCCCTTTCAGCTTCCTTTTTAAGCAAATGAGCTCCCAAAAGCACAAAATTTCACAGAGCCAAGAGTTTCAATTTCGCTTTACTGTAGAGGAGTGGATATCAGGCGAATTTGAGAAGGTTACAATTAAAAATGAAGGATTATTGGACTGTATTGACCAAGTTCGATTTATTGGTGTTAATGGGCTAATTCAAAGAGAGAATAAGAAGATTAGTCCATTCTATTTTAAGGTAAAACCAGAAAATGGAAAACTATTCCTAATAATTGTATTTTCTATCCCGATATTCCAATCATTGGATTCTATTGACGTGAAAACCGGAATGGAATATTTTTCGTCAATGTTAAAATATACCTTATGTGATAAGAAGACAATTACTGAAGCGGAAATAGAAGCATTTAATGATATTAAACATCTTATACCAATTTCGTATAAAAAGCAAGAAATTATACCTTATGAGAATTTTACCGAAAAAATTGAAGCACAGTTGAATATGAAAGTTAGAATGGGGATTCAAATAATCCCTGCAAGTACTATAGAGAGTAAATTCGAGAATGAAAATAATTGGTACTCAAAAGAACTAAGAACTGCCAAGAATGCATTGGTAGCAGTCCAATCTAATCTTAAAGAATACTCTCAACAGATTGTTAAGAAATATCGAATTAGCATCCAACCTTTTCTATTTCAAACAAGCTTGGAAAGTAGATTTGAACCAATAATAATACCAGTTTTTTTCTTAAATTCTATTAATCAGGCAAAAGAATCCTTTTCGGTATTTGTACTTACAGTAGAAATTATTAACAGGGTAACACAACCACAGCTCGAAATATTAATAGCTCATGAGATAATATTTAACTTATTCAAGGAAAAATTTTCACGTGGGATTGTTGAAAGAGAAATTTTCCACATCTTATCACAGGATAGTAAAGATCCCACAGATTTAATTGAAAAAGAGCTAAGTAAATTTTTTCCAACGGAAGCAATTAAAGAAGCTCAACAAAGCATACGTTCTATAGTTGAAAATCTGCTGGAAGAGGATTATCCAGTGATGAAATTAGATTAAAATAATTTCTGGAAAGAATAATCATGGTAGTATGCTTTTTACATTAAAATGAAGCTCAATTACAGAAATAATCTCATCTGGATTTGTGATAATGTCGTTTGTAAAATGACTTTTAATTTAAAGAATATCCTCTACTCAATTAAAAAAAGTTATAGATAGCATTAAAAAGAAGCAGTAATAATGTTTTATGTGAATTTGAATATCAAATAATGATTCAACAGGTCGGATTACCATTTGCCAAAGTTATTAAACAAAATCATTGTATTACTCTTAGTTCTAGTAATAACAACTGGATATAATAACACTCATACATCAAAAGCAATTCCTACGCCATCTAATGCTGTGGTATCTACCTCAGAAGAGTCAATAATAATTCAAAGTGTCAATATTGAGGCGGAATTCAAGGGGGAATTTGTACAGTTATCGGAATTAATACCAGAAATTCCACAATCAGAGAATTATGAGGAACAGAATCCACTTCCACGAATTAAAAATAATACAATAATGAGAGTTAATGCAACTTATTCTACATTAAAGGAGAATTCTCTCGATCTCGTTATTCAACAATTTTCCGTCGATGTCTATGAAGTCGTATCTACAGACATAGATACATTCAATGGTTCTTTAGGAGGCTCAGTCTATATGAGTACGAATCCTGCTGAGGTCGTTTTACCTCCGAACTCCTCTAAGTCTGAAGATGTCACGTTTCGCTTGGCTTTGCCAAGTTATGGGACCTATAAGTTTACATTCCGTACTTTGTTTCAAATAAAAACAGGAGCGGAGGAACCAACAGAAGTTCTTTATCATGAGAATATTACATTTGAACTAGTAAGAAATTATGATACTCCACCTACCATCATTATATATACCTTCATTTTTGTTGTGTTCATTTTCATTGCGATGGTTTTACTGGGATTATACGGAAATCGAAAGTACTCAGATCTTAATTACTAAAAAAAATCACTTTATAATCGTTTTTAAGCTGATTTCAGGTAATTTTAACTTGGTATGTTTATAATCCGATAGAAAGAAATCTGTTATTTGGATTATCGCTACACCTCTAGTTTGAGCATGAAATAAGAACTTTCCAAGTATACCTGAAGAAATAGTCTCATGAAAGAAATTTTCGGTATGTTCAATAAATAAGGGATTTTTAATTGCATCGTTTATCTTTAACTGATAATCTAATCGTAAAAATTGCCTGAAAGGTAAGTAAATCGAGACTAACACTTCGAATTGCGAATCAAACGCGATTTCTTTTGGACCATCTATTTTTATCGTAATATTATTCCATGAAATCGTGGAATCAGAACTAATAATTGGTGGTACTGCTAGTGGAATTGTTGGGACTGGATACAATTCTTCTATAACAATATCTTTTGCTTTTTTAAAGTTAAAGACATCATCAAAAACATATTCGGCAAGATATGGTTGAGAAAGCGCCATATCAAGGCGATATATGTTGAAACCTGAAAAATCTGAAGTTATTTTTGTTGGATCAAGTACAAGAGCAAATGTTTTTGCATGCATCTTTTGATATGATTCTTGAGTATTAATATCGGTTCCTGAGAGAAAGAGTCCTAATCCTGGATGAGTGTGAGCCCATCCTACAATTACTTCTCCTTGATCAATTCTGCTAACTGAGATTAAGGAAAATACTTTTCCATAATCGAGAATGTCTACAAAAACGGCTGATCCAGATCCAATTGGAACAATATCTGTAACGTTAATATCTCCATTTTCCTCAATTATACCTAGAACCAATCCAATGCATTCTTTCCAATTTTTATGATCAAAAGGGTTCGCATTTTCTAATGCAAATCTTAAAAATTTAATATAGAGATCTTTCGGAATATTAATCATTTTTTCACCGGATTAATTCTGATTGCATGTATTAATACACCAGAATAAACAAGATCTCGAAAAATAGGTCTCATAATATGTCTTTCTGGATTAACAGTAAAGTTACGAGTTGTTATTTCAAATACTTTAACAAGCATTAGATAGGGATTAGCATTAATTTTATCTACGGTTTTTTCTACTTGGCTCCAGTTGGGTACGAAACAAATTAAATGACCCCCTCCCTTTATTGTAAAAGCTATATTATCAATAGCATCAAAAGGAGAGGAAAAATCTAGGAAAAATGCGTCTAAATTTCTGACATCAATTGGGTTTCGAATATCATGTACAGAAAATTCTACAATGTCCGTTAATCGTGTTTTTTCTATATTATGTCGTGCATTCGTTAAGTGTTTTTCATTAATATCAAAAGAGTAGACTTTACCATCAGGTTTGACGCGATAAGCTAGAAATGAAGTTAATGCTCCTGATCCTGTCCCTGCTTCTCCAACAACCATTCCGCTTCCCACCCCTGCAAGGCTGCAAGCTATCTCACAATCGTCTTCATATAGAATTTGAGTTTTCAATTGAAAATGATGTATAAAATCTCTTGGGGTAGGAGGTAAAATCAGTATCTGACCTTTTGTGACGGGAAGGGTGTCCCCAAATTCACTTCCGATAATATCGTTATGAAGTATTTTTCCAAGGTGAGTAGAGAATTCATTATCTTTCTTTAGCTCAATAATCCATGATTTTGCACGAAAAGATTTGAATTCGGAGATTCGAATAATTTCCCCTTCATTGAGCACAAAAAATCCTCTCATGTTAGATTATCAAAAATTTGAGGAGCCTTCTTGAGTTTTACTATGGGAATGAATCTTATCAATCCTGTGTGTACATTTTCAAGATCTTTCTCAACTAAATGATTTAAAAAAGAGATTTGTTTATCCTTTGCCTGCATATCATACTTGATTAGTGATTGTTCTGTTTCTTCAATTGAATGTTCAATGACAACATAAAAAAGAACTGGTAATGCTCTATAGTCGTAGTATCCAGGGAAAATGGCAAAAGAGCCATAATAAACATTATTCTGCCCTTTATTACTTGAAATCCATTTAAAAATCGTAGATGGTCTTTCTGGGGAGTTACTTGATACTAAACGTACTAAATCAGTTAGACTATCTAACTCAATTCCATATGCAGATTCGAGTTGCACGGTTTTGCACTTCATCTAACGTTGGTCTCGATGTTTTAAACCATAGAAATTAAGAAGTTGTGTTGCTTCATCCTCGGAATCAACAATTCGTTTTGTCATTCTACGACGGTAATATTTCTCATTAATTGAATCAATTAGCGTTCCAATTTGACGTTTTCGGAGAGGAGAAATGTACTTCTCGAAAATAATGTAAATGATGTTTTTTTGACTATCTGCTAAAGCAAAAGCGTCAGCAGGAACATCTAAACCTCCCGTGTGCTCTTTAATTTCAGTATCTTCAACAATAAAAATTCTAATTGGATTAGTTGCAATTAAGGCTGATAAACGGTTATGTATTTCTGTTACTTTGGTGGTTTTAAGATCCTCCTCGTTTATAAACTCTTTTGTGGCTTGACTGAGGTAGCTTAGAATTATGCCATGAGCTCGAGAAATTTCACGCTTGAAAGCTCGCTTAAAAATTATACTAATCACAGTTGGGCGCTCAGATAGACGTGGATCGACAGTATAAGTTGATCGTACTCTAAAAACATATGCTAAGCAGAGGTAGTCTTCATTTGCTGGAACTGGGAGAGGGCCATAAAGTTCTCTGCTTATTTCCTCGCCGATAACTGTCATAATTCGTATAGAAAGATTAAGAGCAGCGTCTTCGGAGACTTGAGCCTTTGCAGAATTGTACACAACCTGCGGGCCTGCATCCGTGAAACTACTAAGAATAATACCAACCACAGGTAGTTCCGAGTTGTTTGACATGTGAAGCCTCGACCAAGAAGTTCATATTTTGGGAGTTTATAATAATAACTAGACTTCTAACCTTAATTTTTTTCTAGAATATTACAAATAATGCTTTTATGAGGATTGATTTTTAGGATTTATTAATTGTATTAATAAATGATTGCTTATTTTCTTATATCCTTTTTCCATGTCTTAAATAATATAATATTCAAGTTTAAGAATTTAAGAAATTTTAAATTTTATAGATTAACCAATAACTCCAGTTTCGTTAACTAAATTCCATGCTGCAATTTCAGTTAACCCTGTTCTACCAAGAATTGTGTATTTTTCATCATTGATTTTATGAGCTTTCTGTAGAGCTCTTATTAGAGCTTCAGGGGCTATTTTATCCTCTAAATCCTCAAGATTGGTTGGACATCCCACTTTTGATAGAATATCTACAATACGCATATGATCCTGACCTTGTAAACGCGCCATCAAAATTGAGCTAATCGCAATGCGTTCACCATGCAATATCTTTGATCTGGGTGTTTCTGAATGTAAGGCAGCTGAAATCATATGTTCTGATCCATAACCCACACGGATGTCATTTGATGTTCCCATTAATACTCCAGCAATTAAAAGAGCTTTCAATACAACTTGTATTGCATGTTCAGGATCAATTAACGCTTCTGAAACCTGACTTTGAAACAAAGTATCTGCATTTTCTAATACACCGCCCACAAATCGTGAAAATTTTTCCGACTTCATCCTCCAAGCATATTTCCAATCCCAAATTGCAGTAATCTTTCCAACAGTATCTCCAACTCCAGCCGCGAGATAACGAAGCAACTCGGGATGCTGGAGTATAATTTCTACATCAGCTAAAATTGCAGCTGGTGTACGGCATTCACCAATAAACGTTTCTGTTGGGTTATCTAGAAAAATAAAAGGGGATGCAATGCCATCGTGGGGTGTGGCTGTCGGTATGGAAATCATCTCGATCTTCCGTGAGTTTTTAAGTAAACAATATTTACCCACATCTATCGTTTTTCCTCCCCCAGCAGAAATTAGGATATCAGGGTTATATTGGTTTACTTGGTCAGAATAATTCTTTGCAGTTTCAAGCGATGAATTCTCAACAATTATAATTTCAGATTCTAATCCTTGATTGATTACTATCTCATAAATTTTTTCTCCGACAATGAGCTTTGTATTAGGTCCTGTGAGAATCATAATCTTTGGTTTTGTCCCCAGTGAGTGAATTACCTTAGGTAGCTTATTCAAAATAGATTTCCCTATAATGATGGATCTGGGTACTACAGATTCAAGAATCTCTGAGCCTGACATTTCAATGTTATCCTTCTTCTGACGTCCAAAAAGGTGATAAAAACTTCTCAAGAAAAAGTTCTTAAACTCTGAGTATGTAGGAATCTACAAGGGAATGATGCAAAGAAAAAGTTCTTCTTGTGTCAAAGTAAAGAGAAATATTACTATTTCTTATATCGTTTATAGCTTAGAATTATCATCGCTCATATAAAATTTCAACATTAAATTATCTAGCTTAGACTCTTAAAGATTGAATCATCAGTTCATCCTGTTTATTATTATCTACTTATTTCTTATAGGTAGCAAAATCTGGTAGTTGCTGACTATCAAATGAATAGAGCTGAAATAAGGTTTAATGTAAAGAATAGTTCTATCTATAACTCTCTATAATTTGTTTAGGGTGACATAATGCCAAAGAGAAAAGAAAAGCAATTTAGTCGTGAAACTGCAATTGAAGAGCTGAAAGTCGATCTTATCAATGAACTCCCTCCAAATGCTCAAGTTTCCAAAGTTGTTTTTGAAGGACCTTTTGTTGTCTTATATTCTTTAAACCCAACAGTGTTGATGGAGAATGGGGATACAGTAAAAAGTTTAGCCAAATCGCTACGAAAGAGAATAGTCATTAGATCTGATGTTAGTGTTCGCCGGGCAAAAGATGAAGCACAAGCTCGTATGTTGGAAATAGTACCTGAAAACGCCGAAATTACTAATATGATCTTTGATGATGAATTGGGAGAAGTAATAATTGAAGCCAAAAGACCAGGTGCTGTAATTGGCCGTAGTGGTGCAACACTAAGAGAAATATATCGTGAGATTTCATGGCGTCCAAGAGTAGTTCGGTCACCTCCAATTCAATCCCAAATAATAAAATCGATTCGTAAAACACGAACAATTGAATCAGAAAAGCGTAAACAGGCGTTAATTAATATTGGCAAACGTATCCATCGTCCAATGGTAATAAGAGATTCATTTTTACGATTAACAGGTCTAGGGGGTTTATCTGAGGTTGGTAGATCCTGTCTTCTTCTTGAAACTGCTGAAACCAAAATTTTGATAGACTGTGGTTTTAATGTTGGTTCAAGAGAACCAAATCAAATGTTCCCTCATTTTAATATACCTGAATTCGATATTGCGGAGATAGATGCTGTTCTAGTTACTCATGCGCATCTCGATCACAGTGGATTAGTCCCGTTCCTCTTTAAATGGGGATATCGTGGACCTGTGTATGTGAATGATGCTACATTATCATTAATGTCACTTTTACAAAAAGATTACATTGAAGTCTCGGAAAGAGAAGGAAAATTAGTTCCTTATAGTTCTCGGGATATTAAAAGAATGATTTTACATACTATTCCACGACGATATTATGAAGTAACAGATTTAAGTAATGATATTCGTTTGACAATGATGCCTGCTGGACATATTTTAGGATCTTCAATTATGCATCTTCATGTTGGAGATGGTAAATATAATCTAGCGATTGCAAATGATTTTAAGGGAAAGCGTAAACGCTCCCCCACTCAACTTTTAGATAGAGCTAATACAAGATTTCCTCGCTTAGAAACCATAGTGTTAGAATCAACATACGGAGGACCAAGAGATAGTATGCCTAGGCGAGAGGATGCAGAGATGCAATTAATTAAGATTATAAATAGAACTGCAAAACGGGGGGGAAAAATACTTATTCCTAGTCTTGCAGTAGGAAGAGCTCAAGAATTAATGATAGTCTTGGCTCATTATTATAAGAGGCGTGAGATGGTTGATATTCCTGTGTATTTAGATGGATTAATAGCAGAAGCAACGGCGATCCATTCTTGTCATCCAGAATATCTCTCAGCACAACTTCAAGATCAGATTTTCAATGAAGGGAGCAATCCCTTCTTAAGTGAGATTTTTAAGACGGTAATTAAGCCAGTGGAGCGACATTCGATTGCTAAAGGTTCTTCAGCAGTTATAATGGCAACTTCTGGAATGCTTACAGGGGGGAATTCTGTAGAATATTTCAAAGAACTTGCTGAAGATTCTCGTAATTCCATTGTTTTTGTATCTTATCAAGCTGAAGGTACATTGGGCCGTCGAATAGCTTCTGGCGTAAAAGAAATTCGTTCTATCGTGGATGGAAGGATGACAATGATGCGGGTTAATATGGATATTCATCAAATTGATGGATTTAGTGGTCACTCGGATCGAAACGAAATAATGAATTTTTTCCGGGAATTGAGCCCAAAACCAGAAAGAATCATTCTGATTCATGGACAAAGGAATAAATCACAATCTTTAGCTCAAGCAATAGGAAAGCGCTATCATATAAAAGTAGATGTACCCATGAATCTTGAAACTATTAGATTAAACTAAGGAAAACTGATATGGTAGTAAATAAATGACTAAAAAAAAAGAAATTGGATCCAAAAAGAAAAAGCGACTTCTTAGTATCATTAATGTTCCCGATCTTCAAGAAAATGAGATTCTAGAAAACATTCAATTCATTTTTGAAGATCAAGAGAAGGTTCAAGGTATTATATTTAACAAACAGTATGCACCTCGTTTTTTTAAATATGAAAATCTATATTATCCAACCCTACATTTATTGAGAAAAAAACCAGTTGGTTTTGCTTCTGTTCAAGTTGATCAGGGTGCTGTAGGTCATGTTTTAAATGGTGCTGACATTTTTACTCAAGGAATCACTTCAGTGAATCGGGAATTTGAAAAGGATTTAATGGTAATTGTTATTAATCCACAAAATGCAGTAATTTGCATTGGGAAAAGCTTGATGTCGTCAGAAGATCTCTTGAATGTTAAGGGGAAAGGGATCCTGAACATCCATTTTCTAGGGGACGATATTTGGGAAGGAAAAATCTAAGCCTAATTTTCCAGAAAAAGAGAAAAAGATTAAATAATTCCTCGTTACGTTGTGCGGTGACTGTATTGTCACTCGAATTCACATTAAGGTGAAAAAAATTATGTCTTACGAAGTTGAACCTGATTATAAGTACAATCCAGAACATGATTGGGCCAAAAAAGAAGGAGATCTGGTTGTTATTGGTGTAACAGATTATGCTCAAAAAGTGTTGAAAGATGTAGTTTACGTGGAATTACCTGAAGTTGGGGATACTTTTGAGGTAAAAGCTATGTTTGGATCTATAGAAAGCGTGAAAGCGGTCTCAGATCTCATTTGTCCCATTGCGGGAGAAGTTGTTGAAGTCAATGAGGGATTGACAGATGAACCAGAAAAAGTGAATGAATCCCCTTATTCTGCTTGGATGATCAAAATCAAACCTTCCAACCTTGAAGAAGATTGGAATAATCTTATGACCCCAGAAGAGTACACAGAGCATTGTAAAGAAGATTAACCTTTTTTCTTCATTCTATAGATGAATTAAAGTGATTTCTGCTGAATCAAAGATTTATTTCATTGGGATGGGACTTTCTGGTTTAAAAACTTGTTCTCTTGAAACTCTAGAAATTTTAAAGAAAGCTGATTTAATATTCATTGAGAAATATACGAATTTCATTTTAGAGGAAATTCCTGAGTTGATGAAGGAGATTCAAAGAAAATTCGAGGTTATAGGACGAAGAGATTTAGAGGAAGGAGATCAGGAACTCCTTGAAAGGATACGAAATAAGGTCAGTGTTTTATTAATTCCAGGTGACCCTTTTGTTGCTACAACACATTCTTCTCTGTACTTGGCAGCAATACAAAAAGGATTCACATGTAAAATAATCCACAATACCTCAATAATATCTGCTGCGGCCTCTGTTTCGGGATTATCCTCCTATCGTTTTGGTCGCACAGTTACTTGTCCCTTCTCTGAAAATGCTAGCGAATTTCCTTATGAAATAATCCGTCGAAATAAGCAAATTGAAGCACATACATTAGTTCTTTTAGATATAAATCTCTTAACGAAAGAATTTCTTTCCGTCGATAAAGCAATTGATATTCTTTTAGAAATAGAGTCGAAGAAACAGGAAAAAGTGGTCACAGCAGGTAGTCTTATTCTCGGTTTAGCTCAAATTGGATACAAAACTGAAAAAATCTTGTGCGGATTCCCTACAGACGTAAGAGATTATCCATGGAGTGAGATTGGTCCACCTCAAGCTCTAATCGCTTGTGCAAACACCTTACATTTTACTGAGGAGGAAGCTTTACAAGTTTTGTGGGGAGTAGCATTATATGGAGACTCAACAAAATAAGTCCACTAAATGAAGAAAATTATCCAATAGATAACCAATTGGAGATAGATATACAGTGAAAAGCGATTCGAGTTCAGATGAAATATTTCATACTCTATTGAAGACATTACTAAAGGCTGCTTACCTATTAACATTGGAGAATGGAAGTTTTGACGTAGAGACATTCAGTGAAAAGATTATGAGAACACAAGAGGAGGGAAAGGCCCTAATATCAGTTATAAGGAGTTTAAACATGGTGGAACCGATTTCTAGCTCCAAAGGTACTTATAAGATAACAGCTGGAGGAAGAAATAATCTGAAATTGGTCTTATTGGGTGGAGTTTTTGATATAGTACATTTAGGACACATAGAAACAATTAAATCAGCAAAAGAATTAGGAGATATGCTTTTAGTTGTTGTTGCGTCAGATGAAACGGTAAAATCGAGTAAAGGCAGGGCACCTTTGAATTCTCAACATAATCGCGCTGAATTGTTATCACATTTCAATATAGTAGATATTGTGCATGAGGGTAATCCTGATCCTTCAAAATTCATTGAAGTCGTAATCGATTATCAGGTTGATGTAATTGCATTAGGTTATGATCAGAGTAGTATGGAAACAAGGTTACATGATTTGTTAAATGAACAGGGATTGAATGATATTGAAGTTATTAAGCTAAAAACAAGCGTGCCTAATGAAAAATCATCTTTGAAGCTAAAAAATCTTGATGAGAAATCTTTTGAATAATGAATCCCTCAAAAATGAGTGAATTTTACTCTTGAACTTAAATCGTTTCCAAGAATTAAAAAAAATATTATAGCCTTGAACGAGTAATTATCTTAAGAATATCTCCATCTTTCACACCATATTCCTTTTTGATGTTTTCTTTAGCAATTAATTCGATTTGATTACTATGGTGAGTTCTATCTGGACGAATCAATGCAGAAGGAATCCTTTTATCCTTGATTATTAAAAAAGTAGGCCATACGAATACTCTTCCAAATTTCCTCTCGTCTTCAGAGAATTCCTTGATAAATTTAGCTGGATTTCGTTGTAATCGTTCTAAATTTCTAAGACTGCTTTCCTCGAGTAGTTGGATGTTCAATGTTCCAGGATATGGGATAAATCCTACCAAAGTAGGAAATTGATTACGGTATCCTTTTCGACTCATATAATATGCACCTTCTCCCATGCCTGTACACACGTTGCCCTGTAAACTCATTTCTTCCATGGTTTCTTCCTTGTCAGAAACTAATATCATCCATAAATCGGTAAAAACCTCTTCAAGTAAAGAAAGGCCTTTAGAGGAGATCTTTATTGTGTTTCCCCTGCGTGTATAATTTCGTATTATTAGATTATTATTTTCCAGTTTAGTGAGCTTTCTCGATGTGGTTTGCTGTGAGATACCTATAAAAGTTCCTAATTCTCTTGTTGTGCAAGAAATCGGTCTACGCGCTCCACCCATTTTTCCAATTTGAATTAATAAATTCATATTATCCGTAAATTCATTTAGATCTTTTTTTGTCTCTTTAACCATTGAAAGTCATCCAGTCATTCCATCTCGCGTTCTTTACAAATATTTTATATATTTAACCCATAATAGAGTAAACCTTCAGATTCAGATTTATTCAATGAAAATAGTAAGTCTAATTAATTGAAATTCAATTATTATAATTTCTCCTAATGATTAAATATATTATTGTTTCTAATCAAATTTATTCAAAGAAGCAACCATTAATCCATTTTTTGGAATCATAATATCATTAAACGCTTGCAATAAATGGAAAAACCTGGTTTAGAAAGAGAAAAGGATTTGCAGTTCAGTTAGAATTGAGAGAGTCATTTTTATAATTTCAATTAAACAGGATTATTCAGAATTAGAAGGGCGCATAGCTCAGCCAGGTAGAGCGACAGGCTCTTAAGAAAGAATTATAGAAATTCGAGTCACGTTTAAAAATTATTTCTTTCAGAGGCACCTGTTGGTCGGGGGTTCAACAGTTCGTGGGAACTGAGTGTTCACAACTGAAATTCCCTCTGCGCCCGTAAATTCCCTTCTTGAAAAATAATTATTGAAATACTATTACTAAATATTTTTCTCTTATTTGATTTATGTGATCTTTTGAGGTATATCTTGAATCATAGGAGAGTTTGACTAATAATAGAAAAACAAAGAGCTTATGGAGTCGGTATACCATTCAAAGATGCGGAGATCGCTCGTACTATTTTGTTAAAATCTAATCAACTTCTCTCTGACAAAAAACCAATAAGGAAAGACGATTTTGTTTTTTTTCCTATTTCTGATCCTCAAGTTATTCCTGATTTATTAAATAATATCAGTTATGTTCTTGAAGAACTTTTTTTCCCTGAAAAAGCACACAATGTTGATATTAGTGATATTCTTAATTCGGAGTTCCCTAATGTAAATTTTAATGATATTTCAATTAAGTATGATCAATTAGGAGAGATTGGAGTATTAAGACTTGATCCCTATAGAACGTCTCTAGCGTTTCGTCGTCGTGTGGGCAATCTTATTTTATTACAATCACCAAAATTGAAAACAGTATTGAATAAAACAGACATTGTTGATGGGACTCAGAGAATATATCCTATCGAGCATTTATCAGGTGTTAAAACCACACAGAGCTGGCATCAAGAATATAGTGTTTTTATTTTCTTCGATATTGAAAAAACTTATTTTAATCCTCGTTTAGCTGAGGAACATCATAGAGTAGCTGGATCAGTAAAATCAGGAGAGAAAATACTTGATTTATTTTGTGGAGTAGGGCCTTTTTCATTACATGCAGCTAAAAGAATTTCATGTCAAATTTCTGCTGTTGATATCAATCCCTTTGCTATATATGCATTAAAGAAGAGTATGAATCGTAATAAACTTCGAGGTGATATTAATACAATCATAGGAGATTCACTATCTATATTCCAAGCTAAACATCAATTTAGTCGAATTATTATGAACCTTCCCCAGAAATCAATTGAATTTCTTCCATATGCAATCTCTATGCTCAAAACTGGAGGTATTATTACATTTTATCAATTCATATCGAATTCAGAAAATCCTTTAGTTGAAATTCAAGAGATGATTGATAGCAAGATAAGTGAAGTTAATTCTTATAAGATATTATTTGCAAAAGTAGGTAGAGAAATATCTCCTTCAAAATTACAAATAAATATAGATTTACAGATAGAATAGTAAGTTTAAAACGGAAATTATACTAATTCAATGAAGGTATTGTTGAATGACAAATATAGAGGAAGCTAAAGAACGTTTAATTGATCAATATAGACGTAGGGGATATGTATCGGACGAAAAGGCTTTTGAAGCTTTTATGCAAGTTCCTCGTGAATATTTCATCCCAGAGAATCAAAATACTTCTTCAGCTTACTTAGATCACCCCTTACCATTGATGAACACTGGCCAGACTATATCTGCTCCCCATATGACTGTGATGATACTCGATTATCTTGAATTAGAGCCTGGTCAAAAGATTCTAGAAATAGGAGCAGGATCTGGATATCAAGCTGCTTTAATTGCCGCTATTGTTGGTTCTGATAAGGATAATCAAGGTCATGTGTACTCTATTGAGATAGTACCTGAATTGGTCGAATATGCAATAAAAAATCTAAAAAAAGCTGGTTATAATGAATTAGTCACCGTAATTGAAGGTGATGGTACTCTAGGATATGTTGAAAAGGCCCCTTATGATAAAATAATTATAACCGCTGCGGGTCCAACCGTTCCTCCACCTTTAATAGAGCAATTAAAGGTTCAAGGGTCCTTGGTGATTCCATTGGGAAGGCCAGGCTTATGGCAGCAAATGACACGGTTTAGAAAAAAAAATGAATCAGAACTAGTTGAAGAAAAGCTTTCATCAGTGGCCTTTGTACCATTAAAAGGGAAGTATGGAACCTAAACAGGTAATCACTCTAACGACTAAAAACTCTCAATATCCCTCAACCAAAAAATTTATCTAGTGTTTTTTGACTTGATTTCCGTTTAAGCATATCTAATTGTCGTTCTACACGAATTGACTGAAAATTTCGCTCTTCAACAAGAAATTCCTTTATCTTTGTAGGGTTTAGTTTTGAATGAGCAAATTTTATGTTTTTGTCAACTTCTGGAGAACGAAAGTAACCAAGTAATGTTCTCGGTGGAAATGGAAAAATCTCTTCGATTTTATATTTAATATCCAAGTATTCAAAAAGGGCTTCTGGAGATGTATATTTCCGTACAAGTTTTAATGCGGTGATTGGCCCCACTCCTTTAATTCCGTCAGGATTGTAGTCGGTTCCAATCAATAACCCAAGCATAATTAACTGATCTCGGTTTTTGAACTTCAATTCTGATAATAATTCATCCAATAGGATTTGTTCTGGGCGAGTTTCAATCCATCGTTGTTGATTCGGAACTTTTCGACGCTGTGAGATAGCTAAATTCCTTATGACTTCTTTATTACCAAAAAGGAAAGAATCATAATCTTGTGAGGTCATGGAGTGAATTTTTCCTTGGTCTATTAGAATTGCGGCCTGAGCTTCGGCTTCAGATGTCGCTTGAACTATAGGAACACCAAAATAGCTCAATAAACGCTTAGCATCGTCAATCATCGTTGGTGTAATACTTGATGTAGCTTGAGCATATTTCATGGCACTGACCATATCACCTTCTGCAATAGCTTCAGCTTGTTTTAATCTTGCTTCTTCCTTCTTTTTCTTTCGCAATTTGATTTCTGCACTCTTAAAAGATGGAGGTTTTCCATCAAATATAAAGACAGGTTTGATGTTATTTGAAAGAAGATTAGTCACACGATAGAAGATACCTGTTAAATGGCTTGTGACATTACCTTCAGAGTCTGTGAAATAATTTCCACCCGTGTTTTGATCACGAATTCTAGCCAAAAATGCATATATGACATTATAAGCGTCAAATCCAATTCTTTTTCCAGCTAAATCTCGAATTTCTATTTCATGACGACTTTTTGTTATCAACTTACCGATTTTAGTACCCATCTCGTTGTATTTCCTCACAATTTCTATTTATAATGATTTAGGTTTCAAAACGGAATAATAAATTTTCTCATCTATTGTTTTTCTCTTAATAATTCAGGTTAATAGATAAAAAAGGCATAAATTATAAAACGTACCTCTCTCTAAATTGAACTAATTAAGTCCCACGGCTCCAGAGGTATAAATTATGAAGTATCTCTCTCACTAAATTGGACTAATTAAATCAAGTCAATGGGTCGGTGGTCTAGCCCGGTCATGACGCCTGGCTTACACCCAGGATATCGACAGCTGTATGTTGACCTCGGAAATCGGCAGTTCAAATCTGCTCCGACCCATTTCTCCTTAATTGGAATATCAACGTTGAGTTTAGAGCAATTACTTCTGATTTTCTAAACATCGTCTGAAAAGACGATTTAGAATCCTTTTGCTTTCGCTAAGCTAAAGCCTATAGGATCATAGAAGTAAACAGTGCAAGGTTCAAACTTCGCGGGGGTTTCCCAGCCAGGTCAAAGGAGCTGGACTTAGGATCCAGTCGCATAGGCGTTCGAGGGTTCAAAATTTCGAGAATTTAATGTCTCGGGATGAAATTCCCTCCCCCCGCATTTATAAAAAATGATTTGAATTGTTTATCTTATGTTCTGGGACAAATTATTTAAGTAAAAGTCCCTGAAATGTGATTCTGATGTCTGATATTGAAAAATACATCTCAAATATTAATAAAATGTTGGAACTTGATAATCAAAAGCGAGAGGAGCTAATTACACTTGGAAGGAGCGCAATTCGATGTTCTTCTCTTGCCATCCGACATCTCCATAGAAAAGAAATTTCAAACGCAGAAATTATAATCCAAGAAAATAAAAAGCTTATTACACGGATAAATGTATTAGCAAAGGAACTGAATCCTCTTCGTTTTGGAATGATACTATCAGCAAACCAAGAATATGTAGAAGCTGTTTTTCTTTATTCTTTCCTTCAAGGAGAATCTTTTCCTAGTCATGCTGATCTAAATGTCCCCTATTTGGCATATTTGCATGGAATACCAGATTTTGCTGGTGAACTTCGGAGAGTAATATTAGATACACTTCGGAAAAAAGGTAGTATTAATCTTGCTGTAAAAGCACTTGATCTCATGGATGAACTCTATTCTTTACTAGTCACAATAGATTATCCAGATGGATTAACGTATAATCTTCGAAAAAAAACTGATTTCACCAGAAATCTATTGGAAAGAACTCGTGGGGATGTGACCCTTGCTTTGAATCGAAACGATTTAGTGACAACATTAAACAAGACTCTTCAAACTTATCTTCCATCATCCAAAAATAATAAGTCTGATTAGTCTATTTGCTAGCTTGTGTAACTATTCCTGCTGTTTTAGCATTCGATGGCTAACTATAGGTTTTCTAGCTGCTTTAACATCATCTATTCTTTTTACTGATGTATTTAAAGGTGCTCTAGTTATAATATCTTTTTGGTTTGAGTATGCAAGCTTTGATACGTTGTTTAGAACTTTAATAAATAAATCTAACGTTTTTTTAGCTTCTGATTCAGTGGGTTCAATCATCAAGGCTTCAGGGATTATCAACGGGAAGTACACTGTTGGAGGATGAATACCTTGGTCAAGAAGATATTTAGAAATGTCAAGGGCGGATATTTCCGTTTCTTTTAGCATTTTTTTTGCTGACAAAACATATTCGTGCATACAAAATGAAGAACCGCCAGTAGGTACAGAAAATCCTTTTATGGATTGAGTTTTTGCCTTCATATAGTTAGCATTTAATACAGCCATTTCTGATACAGCTTTTAACCCTCTATGGCCTAATCTTAGAATATAAGTGTAAGCTCTAAGGATAGTAGAAAAGTTACCAAAATAACTCCTCACTTTTCCAATTGTATGGGGATGATCATATTGAAAAAAATAATCTCTTTTTTTTGCGTTATAATCAATTGTAGGAACGGGTAGGAAGGGTTCCAATTTTTGAACTACTCCAACTGGCCCTGATCCTGGTCCACCTCCACCATGAGGTGTAGCAAACGTTTTATGCAAATTGAAATGGACAACATCAAATCCCATATCTCCTGGTCGCGCTTTTCCCATTATCGCATTAAAATTAGCACCATCATAGTAAGCTAATCCATCTACTTCATGAATAATATTGATTATATCTTCAATATTCTGTTCAAATATTCCAAGTGTGTTTGGATTAGTTAACATAATACCAGCTGTATTATTAGAAACTGCAGCTTGCATAGCCTCTAAATTAATGCATCCATCTCCATAAGAAGGTATTACAACAGTTTTAAAACCGCACATTGAAGCTGTAGCAGGATTTGTCCCATGAGCACTATCTGGTACAATAATTTCATTCTTTAAATCCAAATTTCCGTTCAATTCATGATATTGACGAATAATCATTATCCCAGTATATTCTCCGTGAGCTCCCGCCGCGGGTTGAAGGGTTACTTTAGTCATTCCTGAAAGCTCTTCTAACCATTTAGCAAGCTCATACATAATTTGAAGAGATCCTTGGATAGTACCGGGGGATTGATAAGGGTGAATATTTTGAGCTTCTGGGTATGTGGTCACTAAATCACAGATTTTTGGATTGTATTTCATCGTACAACTACCTAGGAAAATCGGGCCTTCATCTACTCCGTAATTCATTTGGGATAATCTAGTAAAATGTCGGATAACGTCTAATTCACTCAATTCTGGTAATTCTAGCTCAGTATTGCGTATAATTTCCGAAGAAATCTGATCTTTAGCTTCATCTAGCAATTTTTTTTCTTTTTCAGATAATTCCTCAATCTGAAAACCAATACGACCAGGTGTAGATTCTTCAAAAATTGTCGTTTTTTCCCAAGTTGTTTGTTTGAACATCCTAATTTTCTCCATTTCTCGCAAGATAATCACTAATTATAGTGATTGATCTATCTATTTCATCAATAGTCATCATTTCTGTTACAGCAGATAAATAACAACTCTTTAACTCAGGAAATTGAGTTTGAAGAGATAATCCAATATGAATGTCCTTTTTCTCAAGAAAATCTCCCAAATTCCTAGGGGACTTATCTCTATTCAATTTGAAGACAAATTCTTTGAATATAGGCCCTGAGAAATGAGGTGAGCTAATTCCCCTTATAGAATCAAGTTCCTTCATGAAATAGGTTGTACGAGCCAGATTTGTCTCAGCTACCTGTTTCAAACCTGTAGGGCCAAGTAAACTTAAATAAATGCATGCTGCAACTGCACAAAGAGCGTTGTTTGTACAAATATTAGATGTAGCTTTTTCTCGTCGAATATGCTGCTCTCTTGTTTGAAGAGTCATAGTAAAAGCTCTATTTTTTGTCCCTTTTTCTGTTGTTAAACCAATTATTCGGCCAGGCATTGCACGAGCAAGTTTTCTGTTATTTCTGACTGCAAATATCCCTAATAGTGGTCCCCCAAAATTCATAGGTAATCCAAGTGATTGTCCCTCTGCAATGGCAATATCAGCTCCATAATCTCCTGGAGATTTTAAAATCCCTAATGAGATAGGATCAACGCCAACCACGAATAAACTTCCATTATTATGAGCTAGTTCACCAATTTTTTTTGTTTCTTCTTCAATTACACCCCAAAAATTAGGATTTTCTAAATAGATGCCTGATACTTTTTCTTCATTCATTTTTAACAAATCAACTAATGAATTTAAATCAGCCTTTCCTGTTTCTTTGTCATATGAATATGTTAAAACCGAAATATTTGGTCCTTGTGCATATGTTTGGAGAGTTTGATATCTTTCTGGTTGAATATAACTTGGAACGAGAAAAATTTCTTTTTTAGTAACACGAGTACACATTAAAGCGGCTTCTCCAAGCGCTGTAGCCACGTCGTACATTGAAGAATTAACTAGATCCAGTTTTGTAAGTTCTGCAATCACTGATTGATATTCCCATAATGCTTGCAGCATACCTTGAGAGATTTCTGGAGCGTAAGGAGTATATGAGGTATAAAATTCTGACCGACCTAATAAAGAAGGGATAATTGTTGGAATAAAATGGTTGTAAACCCCTGCTCCTAAAAAACTCGAGAATTCTTCTACAGTTTTGTTTTTTGATAGTATTCCTTTTACTCTTGAAAGGGTTTCTAACTCCGAATGCGATTCTGGTATTGATAACTCTTTGAGAAACTTTAATTTGTCAGGAATACTCTGGAATAATTCGTTGATTGACGTTACACCAATCGAATTGAGCATGGATTTGATTTGGGGTTCGCTTTGAGGAAGAAATGGGTGAATAAACCTAGTCATATAAATGAACACCTAATAAATTAGAATTGTTAAAAAGATTATAAGATCTCCGTCATAAGAACCCCGAATTGTAATGAGATTTAGCAATGATGTGTAAATTTTTATTCTTGAAGAGTTTTTTCAAAGAAAGGGAGTAAGTAAAGGATTAATCGTGCTAATTTACGATCCTTCTCAAGATAAAAGCGCTTAATGCAAAGATTACAATAGGTATCGAATACCCAACAAGGATTAGAATTATTGGAGCTTCAATTTCTCCTTTCGGAGTTTGGGGAATAATTGTTGTTGTTATTTCAATTCTTTTTCCTTTTAAAAAGACAGTAACACCATTTGTAAACTGATGACCTACAATACCATTTTGTAATTCAAATGATACTTTCATACTAGGTAGTTCTATTGATATTGTATCAGAACTAGTTAAATTAAATGTTAATGAGAAAAGAATAATCCCATTTACTTCAATAGTACCAAAAGTATAATCAATTTGGGTACTGTCATTTACAAATGTCGTATTTACACCGGGTTCAGAACTGAATAAAAATTCGAGATCATTATGGATTTCAATTGATACTGATACATTGTAGATATCTTGGAAATATGTATTTGTTATAGAAAGACTTACATTTAACTGATCACGCTGGTAAACCGTTAGAGGACTGGCCACTTGGTAAATCTGAATCGGAATTGTGCTAGTAGTAGAAGCATTACCTTTTATTCCATTGTTCAATCCAAGTGTGAAACCAAAAATTAATACTAGAACGAGAATTTTGTGCTTTTGCAATTTAGTGCTCTTTCTCATCAACATTTCTCCATGATGAATGTTTATATTTGTAACCAATTGAAAAGAATCGTTAAGATTCCTATTCGTGTTCAACGGAATTCAATATTAGAAAGTTTCGAGAGATTGAAAATAGGAGAATCTTACCAGATCAACATGCTAATTTTCTTCTATTTACAATTTCCATGCAGAAAAGGAAAATTAAAGAAGAAATTTAGTATTATAACTTAATATGCCACAGCTGTTCCTTGGAGAGCCAAATGAGTCGCCATATTGAATAGTTCTTCTACATTTTTTCCTTGTAAAGCACTGGTCTCAAAATAAGGCACTGCATACTCCTGCGCAACTGCTTTTGCTTCGTCAAAAGTTACTTCCCTTTTTTGGATATCAGTTTTATTCCCAACAAGGATGAATGGAGTGTGTGGCGAATGTGATTTCAGCTCGCGAATCCAATGTTTAACATCAAAGAAGCTTCCTCTGTTTTGTAGGTCAAATACTATCAATGCAACACGGGCTCCATAATAAAAGTCTCCTCTGATACAACCAAAACGATCTTGTCCCGCTAGATCCCATAAAACTAGTTTTATTGTTGTCCCATCCATTTTTTTTTCATGGACTTCGATGTTCAACCCAACTGTGAGATCGTATTTTTTTGGGATAGCTTGATTACGCAAATGAGAACATAGAGATGTCTTTCCCACTTGTCCATCTCCAATAAGAATTAATTTGGATGCAATTTCTTGAATAGCCAATTCGATTCCACCTAAAGCTATTATAGGATAACTTTGAGGGAAAAGAATTAAAGAAACAATAGTACCACCATAATATGTGAAATTCTATCAAGAAATAGGAAATACTCAAGAATTTGTTCAGGAAAATGTAAGATCAATCTGAAAAAGAAATTTGATCCATTTATTTACAGTAGGTTGTTAATAATGCCTTCTATCGAACAGGTATATTGTAGTACAAGGAATTCTTTTTCAGCTAGTCATTTTTTAGTTGGATTTGCTAAATGTGAACGATTACACGGTCACAATTATGATATTATCCTAAATATCCAATATCATAAAGCTGAATCGAAATCGATTTTAGATTTCAAAGTGATAAACAATCTTATTCAACAAGAAGTGAAGAAACTTAATCAAAAGATTCTAATACCTGGTAAATCTACTGAAATCAAATTTATATCAGATATGAAAGACAAAAATTGGAAAATATTTGTAAAAGAGAAACAATATTCTTTTCCTAAACAAGATGTTGAAATAATACCAGATATTGACATAACTACTTGTGAAAAGCTTGCATATTATTTTCATCAAAGAATTGGTAATTGGTTACAAAACAACTTTCCTGATCTTATCTCAGTATTAAAGGTAAGAATATCTGAAAATCACGGAAATCAGGCTATGTATTCATCTGATATTTGAATAAACTAAAAAATGGATAATTTATAATTAATCCCAACGGTTTCCTGTAGCAGCAAGATAAATTAGTACAAAAATACCAATGATTAAGAATCCACCCAGTAGAATAAAAACACCTAACATTAATAAGCTAATGATGATGGTAAATAAATCCATTACTTACTTCTCCCGATAAAAAGAATTCGACAAAATTCTCTATTAATAGATACATAATTTCTATGTTTAAAAAACTAACTAGAAAAACTTTCATTAGTTATTCATCAAATTCTTCTTCATATTTCACTAGTTCTGACAAGATATAAGCTTTAAGTTGTTTAAGATCACCCAGAGGTATAATATCAGGAGAATTAATTTCATCTTCAAAATTAGTTGGTTTAATTTTCACAACCCAACTTGAGTAAGGATCTTGATTGATTGCTTCAGGGTTTTCAAGAACAATTGGGTTTACTTCTGCTAGAATAGCTGTTAAAGGCAGTCGTTGAGGCCCTATGAATTTATCAGTTTCGACAGTTCCGAAAGCTTTTCCTTGTGGGTATTCCTTTCCCAGTTTTCGTGTCCGAACATTTAGTATTGGTCCTTGTTTTTGACCAAAATCATCATAACCAACCTCAAAAACTGAATTTATGGGTTTAAACCAAATATGGCCAGGATCAAGCTTATAGTAGTAGCGATCTAGTGGGAATTCGTACTTATTTTCTTTTGTAGAGATTATTAGCTTTTTCTCACCCAAAGGAGATCACCGTGACTGGAAAAATTATCAATATCATCAATATGAATTTCATTAACTGAGTGTTCAGATATTCGGGCTGTTTTTCAAAGGATTTCTGAAATTTGAAGAGAATTATTTCTAAACTCTTTTCCTAAGTATTAATCATGGATACGAGAATCTCGTTAATAAGCTGTTCTATTCCTTCAGTAGTCTCAATATTTAATTCATATAAATCGATTTGGATTAAGCCATGGGAATGCCATGTTAGCCGCATTTTTGGTGATTTAAAGACCATCACGCTTGGAGTAGTGGTTAATACTCTATAATTCATTTTTACTAAAGTTTCTTCAACTTTTGAAAAACTTAATTGTTTTAATGACTTGAATGAGACATACCAACGACTTGGATTATTTGAACACCTGTTCACTATAAATTTATGGCTTTTCACTTGATATCCTCGTTAAATAATAAAGAATAGATAATTTGATTTGTTAAAAATAGATGACTTTTTTCAGATCATAAAGTCCATAATTAATATTCAAATTTACATATCACGAAGGCATTTTTAGAATAGAATTAAAACATGGTTATTACGAAATGAAAGCGGTATGTTTAATATCTGGAGGTATAGATAGTCCTGTCGCTGCTCAGATTGCGGTTAATAACGGATTTCAACCATTTTTGCTCCATTACCATAATTATCCATTTCATTCTTTAGGTACTTTAGAGAAAGTAATCTCATTAAGCAATTTATTTGCTGGGAAAAATCCAAATATTCTTTCTTCCTTAGCTATAATGTCACATGGAAAGTCACAGGAGACTATACTTAATACACTTGAAAGAAAAGATATAAATAAAACATGTCTATTCTGTAGGATACAAATGTTTATCAAAGCTGAAGCATATGCTAAGAAAATAAATGCAGACATTATAATAACTGGAGAAATTTTAGGAGAACAGGCAAGCCAGACATTGGATAACTTACCAATAGCTATCTCGAAGATAACGATACCTGGACTTAGGCCATTAATTGGTTACAATAAAGAGGAAGTCATTCAGCTATCAAAGAAGTGGGGATATTATCAAACATCCATTTTACCTGGTGGATGCTGCAGTATTAATCCGAAGTACCCAGAAACTAAAGGTCGATTGGATGTCGTAGGAGAGATTTTTAATAGATACTCAGATAATTTTGAAAAAACTACTCAGGAGGAATTAAAAGATATACTCACTTATTCTCTTCCCGTAAAAATTAAGGATGTTCTTGCTGATGTTGAATATTAACCAATAGGTCATTTAAATTCATCCATATTGACTAATTTTTCATGTAACTCCTGTTCCAGTGTTATAAATATCCATTGTCTTTATACCATTGGATAGTGTCTTCCATTCCAGTTCTGATGTTGAATTTAGGCTTATAGCCTAATAAATCTTTTGCTTTTTGATTTGAAAAATTTCTACCTTGAGTTATCGAGTCAACTGCGGCTAATTGCAGAAAAAAATTGGGCTTTCCCCGAATCCGATTAAGAAATTGAATTGGAGCAATTGCACCTTTTGCTAAAATTTTTGGTAGTGCAAAACGGGGTTTTTTTTTATTGAGGATTTTGCTAATTTCTTCAATAACTGTATCAACATGCTGGCATTCATCGGAGGAGATGAAAAAAATCTCATTTTTGGCTTTTTCACTCATAGTAAGATTGAAACCTTGGACAATATCGGATACATGAGTAAAATGTACAGTTCCACTATTGCGAATTCGAAACCACATACTCATTTTGTGTTTTGCTATAGATTCTATCAACCAATAGGAAATATCATCCAAACAACGCGGTCCATATACTCCTGATGGTCTTAAGATAGTCCAATCTAACTCTCCTTTATGTTCTATTACCAGCTTTTCTGTTCTCATTTTAGATTTGCCATACTCAAATTGTGGGTTATACGGTGCGTCCTCTTTTGCATAATCATCTTTGTTGTCAGAGTTTGCCACCGGAACTGCACCAATCGCCTCTGTACTTGAACAATAAATGAATCGTGAGACACCTGCTGATTCGCAGCTGTTAAGGAGGTATTGAGTTCCTTTCTCGTTAAATTTCTCGTATAAATTTTTCTTCCCTAAGAAAGTATAGTAAGCTGCAAGATGATACACTAAATCGATATTCTTATGTACACTTTTTAGGGAACTTGGATCAGCTAAATCACCAATACGAGCTTCTACTCCAAGTTCATTTAGTCGGGATGTATCACTAGTTTTACGCACCATGCACACAATATCAAGGTTTTTAGCAACAAGATATTCCAATAAATGGCTTCCAATGAATCCTGTAGCTCCTGTAATAAGTATTTTCATCATAGAAAGATCCTTAACATATTATTTGAAGTTATTTGGAGAGACGATCAGAGTATTACAAAAATCTGTTGATTTATTAGGATATTCCTTCTCTTCAAAATCAAAGATTCTAATATTCTTTCTCCAAATTTATAGTCATATAATGAAAGTAATAATCTGAAGATGTTAATTATTCCCTCAATTGATGTTTCAGAGTAGAAGATAATGCTCTATATTACTGAATGGTGTTTTTTTGTGCACGTTGTATTGATTGAGCGTGTTCCTGAGAAGAGAGGTTTAATATATTATAATGGGTCTTGATCTGTTCGATGAGAGGATCGAGAGATTGCCAATTTTCATTCCAATCAACTTCCCACAATTCTAATCCATGACTCCACGGATGTTCCCCCGAATGGAGTTCATTCAATAACTCCTGATAAACATGATGAAGTTGTATTAGATAATTTAATGGGAGTAGATCCCCTCTTTCAGCTTCACGATCACGTTCCTTAATTCTTTCATATGCGATTTCAGGAGAAACATTCAGGAAGATTAAAAGATTAGGTGGGGTTAAAGATTTAATTAGTATATTGTATGCATGTTCATAAATTTCCCATTCAGTAGGATGAATTTTGTTATTATTCATTAGCAATTTAGCAAAGATTCGATCAGCAGGTAACCCACGGTCAATTATGGCTCCATAGCTGTTTTCTGCTCTATATGCAGCCTCCATTTGAATAGCAAATCGTTTATGTAGCATATCTATCTGAAACGAAAAACCCCATCTTTTTTGATCGTTATAATACATTTTAAGTAATTTCTCATTAATAGGCTCACAATAAACGTGAAATTGAAGCTTTTTACCAATTTCCTCTGCTGCTGTAGTTTTACCAGCACCTATTATTCCTTCAATCCAAATTAGAGGTTGAATCATTGTTATATTTCTCCACTAGGAATTACTAAAGGACCCCTATGTTAGTTTCATACTTTACGCTGATAATTGGTTAATCTATGGTTTTTCCAACACTTACTTTATCCATATAGGGAATAAATAACTTCGTACTACTGATGAAATTCGTATAGCAAGATGAATTTAAAATAGTCCGATTTTGTATAGATCAAACTACTAGCAACAATATTGTCGGCTTAAACTTGACTTTAAAGGAAAGATGATGACTCAAAGCCTTCTTTCTTATCTTCAGTGTTTGAGCAGAAAATCAGTTATTAGCTCACTATTAATTTGAATAATTCCTCTTTTTTTGCTTAAAAACTCCAGAAATCAATATATGGGAATTAGTAAGAGAGTTTCCTCCAAAATTCTCTGTTTTTTTCACTCATACCTTTTAATCTAGAAAATATTTCCTATATCTATCGAGAAAAATCATACAATTTACTTTTATATGCCTCATAAATTAATTTCTGAGTGGCGAAAGTGATGACTGAAAAAGAAAAACAACCTCATCTTCATCTAAGTAAAGTAGAGAAATTCTGTATTTTATGCGGTAATCCTGATCGAGTAACGAAAATTTCGACTTTTTTAGAGAATCCTATTAACGTTTCTACAAACAGAGGTTTGATAGCTTATGAAGGAGAGACTCCCGAAGGAAAAGTTCCCATCAGTATACTAACTACTGGAATGGGGTGTCCTAGCACAGCTATTGTTACAGAAGAAGCTTTTCGCGCCGGAGGCGAATATTTTTTAAGAATAGGCTCATGTGGAGCTCTTCAATCTGGCTTAAAAATTGGAGATGTGGTTATCCCTTATGCTGCAATTCGTGACGAATCCACATCACGAAATTTAGCCCCAATAGAGTTTCCAGCAGTAGCATCTCCTGAAGTATTCCAACAGCTCTGTAATAGTGCTAAAAAATTAGAGATTAACTATCATCCAGGAGTTGTTTGGACGACTGATGTGTATTATTCAAAAGAGAAGGATGCCTATAAGAAATGGGCGGATTGTGGTGCAAATTCTGTAGAAATGGAGTCTGGCTTTCTCTTTATTTTCGGATCTTCAAATAATGTAAAAACAGGTACAATACTTGTTGTAGACGGAAATCTAGCTGAGGGAACACAAAAGTCAGAAGGAGCGCTTGGTGATGTTGATAACATTTTTCTGAAAGGTGAAAAAAGTGCAATCACTACAGCGTTAAAGGCTATAGATGAATTGTCTAATTGCAAATAATTTTCTTTATTTTTAGGAAAAAGGGGGGAAAGATGATTATCCTTCCTTGATATAGGGAATACCATCTGCTGCAGGTGGACGCATTTTCTTTGCAACAGCAGCTACAACTATGATTGTAACTAGAAACGGAATTGTGGGGGTTAAATTTTGAATGAATAATCCACCTGCGTCAAGTCCTTGGATTGGTAGCAACCACTCGATACCTAAAGATTCTAATTGGAATCTAAAAGCATAAGCGAACGCAAAAAGGAAGCTAGCTAATGCTGCGCCTATTGGACTCCAACCTCCAAATATTAAGGCAGCTAAGGCAACAAAGCCCCGACCTGTTGTCATATTTCTGCCAAAGATTGGAACAAATCCTACTGTCAATTGCGCTCCGCCTAGAGCAGCTAAAATTCCTGACAGAATAACACATACATATCTCATTTTATATACATTTACGCCTAAAGTATCAGCAGCACGAGGGTGTTCTCCAACAGCGCGTACACGAAGTCCAAAGGATGTTCGTTGAATAATCCACCAAGTAACAAAAATTAGAACTATAAATAGGTAAACTATCGGAGAATAACCTGAAGAACCTCCTAATAATTCGTATAGAATCACTGCTGTACCTCTAAAGATATCAATATGGAAAAAATCAGAAGCAAAAGTCCCTATATCAACTAAAAATCCAAAGGTGATGTTGTCAAGCCCTGTTACATTTGGACTAGTTCCTCGGACGTTCCAAACAGCGATTATCCCAAGAGTTGTAAGAGCTGATGCTAGCATATTAATCGCTACTCCAACAACAACTTGATTGGCTCGAAAACGTATTGAAGCAATCGCGTGTAGTGATCCCATAAGACCACCAGCTACAACTGCCCCAAATACTCCTACCCATGGATCACCTGTTAATTCAGAAATCCATACAGCAACAAATGCTCCAGTCAGCATCATCCCTTCAAGGCCAATGTTAACTACTCCGGATTTCTCTGAAAACATACCTCCTAGGGCAGCTAATCCAATGGGCGTAGCTATTGGAAGTGTCATTGTAAATAATAATATAGGATCTAATGAAAATATTGTAGCGATAGCAATAAATTCAAAAAATATCGCTGAGAAATAAAAAGTATATTTGATATAGTGGTTTCTTGGTATTTCAATTCTCCTCAGCAGAAAGATTGAACCTAAGAGAACGAATGTTCCAATTAATCCAATAAATTTCCCAAGCCTATCTAAGACAAAGAAAAATAAGTCAATATTGATAGAGATATTATTCAAATTTGGTTCAAAATTAATGAATAGCAATACAAATGTACCTATAAGAAATAAAATCGCGGATACGGCGTAAATCTGAATATTTTTTCTTTTTATCTGGATATCATCATATTCTAATTCGGTTATTTTCTCTTCATTAGAGGATTTTACTAGTTTCCGCCTTGCGAGATATTCTTGTGATAGTATAAAACAGAATACTACGAGAATTAAACCGAAAAAAGTTAAGTCTTGCCCAAATAAGCCAATAGATTTAATAAAAATAGTGACCCCTAATATAGCAAGTAATAAAGCGAAAAGATATTGTGTGTGACTAATATTGCGTCTAATCTTAACATATTTATAACCTATAAATATGAAAACTAGGAATAAAATTGAAATTGCTAGATTTAGTAGCAGAAATAAATCAAGAAGTTCGAATTGAGCTCCTAAGGTAGGAATTACTGAATCTAAAGTATTATGAATGAGAAGAACAACAACTAGACCCGTTGTAGCTATAATAAAAATAAAAATTTTTTCATATTTTGCGATAATATTATTAAGAGATTTTCCAATATTCTTTCCTGATTCAGTTCTTGTTTTTTCATAGTAATTAATAACTTCTTTTGAAATCATTGGAACTGCAACAAAAAAGACAATTAGTCCTTTCAGAGTATTAGCCATATCTTTTGGGATTCCAGCTAATTGTAAAACCTGACCGCCTGATTTTAGCCATCCGAGGAGTATTCCACCAAAAATTACTCCGAAAGGATGATTTCCTCCAATCAAGGCTACTGCGATACCATCAAATCCGAAACCCGTTGAAAAACCATAAATAAAACGATGCCAGTACCCCATAACTTCGAGAGAACCTGCTAATCCAGCTAAGGCACCTGATATCAACATAACGTAAACAATATTTCTTGTAACATTAATTCCTCCATATTTTGCCGCACTTCGATTAAGCCCAACCGCTCGTGTATTATACCCCAATTTTGTTCTCCATAGTATTATAAAGACAACTACACAGGCAATTAATGAAATAAAAAAGCCCCAGTGAAGAAAAGAAGTACTAAATGACTGAAAAAACCCCTTTATTGGATCTAAAATCCACCCTAATGGACCTAAAAAATTGTCAATGATAATCGATATTAAATCAAGAACACTTTTTGCAATTGACGGTATCCAACCTGATTGTGCAATTTTTGGAGTTTGGGGAGAAGAATTTCCACCATAGTCACGATCTATAAATGGGGCAGATAAATCTCCAACAAAAAATACCATTAGTGTAAGTGCGATGTAATTCATCATAATAGTTGTAATAACTTCATGGACACCCCTTTTAGCTTTTAGTATTGCTGGAATAAAAGCCCAAAATGCCCCTCCTATCATACCAACTATCATCAATAGGGGAATCATGATAAAAAATGGGAAAGAGATTCCAAAAAAATCCTGCAATCCATACCCAACTAATGCACATAAAAATCCACCAAATATAACTTGACCTTCAGTTCCTATATTAAACATACCTCCTCGAAAAGCTACTGCAACTGAAAGGCCCGTTAAGATGAGTGGGGTAGAATTGAAAAGAGTATCAGCAATTTTCTTTGGAGTAAGTGTACCTACAATCATATTTGAATACGCTATAACAGGATTAGTTGCCATAATAATCAGAACGAAAGTTCCAAAAATTATTGCTAATAGGATAGAAATCAGTGGAACCGAAGTAGCTTTACCTATATCCCTCAAATGTTTCATTAATGCTGATTCTTTTGAATCTTGAATATCTGAAGTTTCACTCACTTTTTTCACCTATTGAACATCTGTGTGACCTGCCATTAGTAGTCCTAATCTCCGTTCATTTGTTTCTGTTGGATTTTCAAACGCTACAATATCTCCCTCAAACATAACAGCAATCCTATCTGACAAAGAAAGTATTTCATCCAAATCACTAGAGATTAATAATATCGCTTTTCCAGCTTCTCGTAATTCCAGAAGACATTGATGGACATATTCAATAACTCCTACATCAAGTCCTCGTGTCGGTTGAGAAGCTACAACTAAAGATGGTTCTTTCGATAATTCTCTTGCTACAATTACTTTTTGTTGATTTCCTCCTGATAAGTGCCTAAGTTCAGTGAAAACTGAAGGTGCTCGGATATCGAATTTTTCTGATTTGTCAACAGCATCAGCGTTTATCTTCTTCCAATCCAAGAATTTGGATAACAAACCTTGCATATACCACTTTTTTCGATGTTGTAGTCCAATTATCAAATTTTCTGCTATCGTAAACTCCCCTACTGAACCTGTTTTTTGACGATCCTCGGGAATATGTGATAATCCATGATCATACAAAAATTTAGGATTTGATTTAGTTATATCAATGTCAGATAATCGTATTGTGCCACCTAGAGAGGGTCTTAGCCCTGTAACTGCTTCTGCTACTTCTTTTTGACCATTACCAACAACTCCTGCTAATCCCAAAATTTCCCCACCGTGAACATCAAGATTTATACCTTTTACAGCAATCTGACCTCGATCATCTCCAACAGATAAATTAGAAATTTGAAGGATTGGATTTCCTAGTTTTACTGGTTTTTTTTCTATACTACTCAATTTTCGCCCAATCATCATTTCTGCTAATTTTTCTGCTGATGTATCTTCCCGATTAACTGTACCTATAACTACTCCCTTTCGTAAAACTGTTATACGATCTGCTAGCGCCATCGGTTCTTTCAATTTATGTGTTATTATAATTATTGTTTTTCCTTGTTCCTGTAATACTCTTAGAGTTTTGAATAGAGCAGTTACCTCTTGGGGGGTTAATACTGCTGTTGGTTCGTCTAGAATGAGAATTTCTGCACCACGACACAATATTTTAACGATCTCTACTCTTTGTTGTAATCCCACTGGAAGAACTTCAATTAATACATCTGGATCTATATCCAATCCATACTCCCTCGAGATTTCAACAACTTTAGAACGCATTTCTGCAATATTAAGCCTGATTCCACCAATAGTGGGCTCTGATCCAAGACCTACATTTTCAGCTACAGTCATCACAGGAACAAGCATGAAATGCTGATGCACCATCCCGATACCATGGTTCATTGCATCTATTGGTTCATTAATAATAACTTCTCTCTCACCAAGGAATATTTTAGAAGACTCGTCGTCAGGTCCATATAAACCATATAAGATATTCATTAATGTTGTTTTACCTGCTCCATTCTCTCCCAATAATGCATGTATTTCTCCTTTCTTGATTTCTAGATTAACGTTTTTATTAGCCTCAACTGGACCTGGAAAAGTTTTGTTGACATTAATTAAGCGAACAGCAAAATCATCATGTTGTGTTAGTTGTATACTCGATGTCAATGGGTTAAAATCTCCAGAATGTCTGTTTATCGCGAAAAATTATGATTAAGAAGTATAAATCGAAATTATTGATTTATCTTTTTACTGTTGAAGAATAAAAAAACTTCCTGAAAAATTGACTTCGTCAATGTTTAGACAAAAAAGAGGTACGTATTCGTGAAATGGATAAAAAAAAAGTAGAAAAAAGGAGGAAAAAATCCTCAAATGAATTAACTACCATCACCGACGGTAATAGTTCCTGCAACAATTTTTGCCTTGATGTCAACAATCCATTCCCAACGGGTTTTGGTTACACCACCAAATACGAAATCACCAGTTGCAACGGATTGAGTATACGTCATTTCAGAAATTCCGACACCGTCTTCTTTGATTCCAAGATTAGTGTGGCCTTTTACCCAAGTTCCTTCAACTATAGCAGAAATTGATGAGGATACAGCAGTCTCAACTTTTTTAAGCATAGAACAGAGAACTGTGCCTGGATAGAGATAATCTTGGTCACTATCTACTCCTATTGCCATGGCATCAGCTGTTTCGTCAGCTGCTTGCATTACACCAAGACCTGTACCACCTGCGGCAGCATAGATAATATCAATGTCTTGACTGTAAAGGGTTTGAGCTACTGATTTACCACCAGTAAGATCACCCCAAGGGTTTGTAGGATCAGGGCTATAAACAGATGTAACATTGATACTTGAGTCAATATACTGAGCGCCTTGTTCAAAGCCAGCTTTGAACTTGTTAATCAAGTAGATATCAAGACCACCAAGGAATCCAAGTTTGGATGTGTTCGTTGTCATTGCAGCCATTGCACCAACAAGGAAAGATCCTTCATGTTCTTTGAAAGTAATTGAGTTAATATTATCTAGATCAATCACAGTATCGATTACTGCAAATTTTTGATCTTCGTAGGTTCTTGCTGTTTCATTAAGGGCTGTCTCTTGTAGGAACCCAATGCATATAATCAAATCATACTTTCCATCACCTGCAAGGTCGTTTTGGAAAGTGGCAAATTCAGGAATGGTTTCAGGTTCAACATAATCTATGTTGATTCTATCACCATATGTTTCATTAGCATCCAGTAATCCTCTATAGCCTGCGTCATTGAATGATTTGTCACCAAGGCCTCCTGTGGCAAAAATAATGGCAAATTCAAATTCAAATTCAGGTCCAGCTGTTGTACAACCGGAAAAGGCAAAAATAGAGAACAACAATGCAAAAATTAAACCAAACGTTCTTACATTTTTCAATTTAATCACACAATATTCTTATTTATTGCTTTTATTGATACATAAACATTTTTATATCAATATAAGGTATTAGACGAATTTTCCTCATTTGAGAAAAATCATGTAATTGTATGATTTTAGAGTATTTATACTTTTTATACATTTCTGGAGTCTTTCTCTATTTAGATCATTTTCATTTTCAACCAACGCTCAAAATTTTGACTGCATATGAAAACCGATCATAAGTTAATTGCTTTAAAAATGAAAATATATTATTTAAACAGGGGGAAAAAGATACTTAGCTCTCTACAAAATTAAAATGATTCTCTACCTAAATTTGTGATCTTAGATTAGAGTCATTTCCTCTAAATTTTCTACTTTGAATCGTGCTCCATATCCCCTGCAAATTTTGCTTCCCAGATGTACCCCCAGTTTAACAGAATCATTAATACTATTATTTAATACAAATCCTGAAATGAAACCAGCACAAAAACCATCACCTGCACCTGTAGTATCAACAACTTGTGTTTTTGGAGCTTTAATGTTCTCGAATAGTTTTTTGGTACGATAATAGCAGCCATTCTTTCCATCAGTAATAAGAATCAATTCTAGATTCGAGTATGTTTCATGTAAAAGATCTCCGATTTCCTTTTGACGTAAATCTTTTTGAAAGTTCAAACCTTGAGCTAACACCGTGAATTCATCCGTATTCCCAACAAGAATGTCAACATATGGTAAAATATTGGACTTGATAAAATCTATGTGAGTTTCAACAGTTGTATAAGCAGCCAAGTTAAACATGGTTTTAGGATGTGGGTGGTTAGAGCTTTTGATTTTTATAAAGAGCTCTTTGACAGCAGATCGAATAGGATCATTCTCAATGGTATATGCAGACGTATAGAATAAATTACCCTGAAGGATATCCTCCAGCGGTATATCTCCTAATTCTAGATCATTTTGACTTTGGCCATTAATAATATGAGAACGTTCTCCATCTGGTTCTACAATAATGAGGATTGAAGATGAAGGATATTTTTGAGAATATTTCAACCTGCATTCAACATTTGCCTTCTCCAAATCAGTTTTTAATAAGGAACCTGATGGGTCATCCCCAATTACTCCAATCATGGTTATAGGCATTTTCAGTTTCCCCAACCAATAAGATACGTTAGCAGCATCTCCACCACTAAAAATTCCAATATCTTTTGAGCTAACACATCCCCCAACTCTTAGATCATTTAGAGCGGCGCGATGAACAATAATATCTACGCTAATATGGCCTAAACAGAAAATTCTACCTTCGATCTGCAATTTCGATCAGCAAGTCTATCTTCGAAAGATATCTCATATATATTATTACAGCCTACTCTATACTAAGGGAAGGTGTCCAGTGTTTTTTATTTGTTTTTTTCTTGATGTGTTCCATTTTACGAAGAATTTTATGAGCATTAATTGCTGTTTCTAAACAATTCATTTCTGCAATCTTCTTTTTATCATTTGGGATGAATTCATCTGAAACGCGTTTTGCATAAACTGCACATACAGAACCAGCCCGAAGTTTGAGTATCTGAGATAAATTAAAAAGGATTGAGGTTTCCATCTCCATATTATAGACATTTAGTTTCGACAAATCCTCACTTAAGTTAGGAAAACGGAGAGGTAATCCAGGAACTATCCTTCCTTGAGCTCCATAAAAACCTGCAGCCGATGCGGTTAATCCTACATGGAAAGTGGTATTCAATAAACCTGCTGCCCCAGTGAGAGCAAGAATTACCTCGAAATTACCAATTGCAGGATATCCTTCTGGGACGAAAAATGTACTTGTTTGTTCTAATCTGACTGATCCTGTTGAAATAACTAAATCTCCAATCCCAATAAATTCCTGCAAAGATCCACAGCTGCCAGCTCGGATAATAGTTGGAGATTTACAAATCTGCATTATCTCTATCATGCAAATTTCTGTATTATCAGTTCCAATCCCAGTACTCATGATGGAGATGTCCATTTCATCAATTCTACCAGTGATGGTTCTGAATTCTCGAACTTTTTTATCAAGATATATTTCCGAAAAAAAATGTTTTGCTCTTTCTGGTCTATCGGGATCTCCTACAATGACAATATTTTCAGCAAGTTCACCAGAAGCTAAACCAATGTGGTATTGCCGTCCTTCCCCATCCTTTACTATATTAGCTCCCGTTATGTTCTCTGTTTTATTTGGATCCAATTTTTCTCACACAACAATCTAATTTATGCCTAGGGATCTTAGTAATAAGATTAATACTATTTCAATATTAATTAATAAATATTCATTTTCTGAGTTATTTTCAAAAACTTCGCTAACAAAGTACCGACAATAATTTACATTGGTAGGTTAAAGTCATTAGCGACAAACCATGACAAAAACCTACCATGCTAGACTCAGTTTAGAAGCAACTGT
>SDBT01000532.1_pt1 | contig 60276 bp, 51 predicted proteins | sample 2277101 | NCBI WGS metagenome assembly SDBT01 (sample SAMN10404973, study PRJNA504765) | marine sediment metagenome | isolation source: marine sediment core GS10_PC15, 103 cmbsf | place: Arctic Ocean: Southern Knipovich Ridge | collected 2010 | reverse complement strand
GCCAGACCGAGAGATGGATTGTATTTTCCTTGTTCAATAGCGATGATGGTTTGGCGTGTAACACCAGCCTTGTCAGCAAGCTGCTGCTGTGTCATTTCATCATTTTCAAAACGTAGCCGACGGATGTTATTTGTGAATTCAATTTTCGCCATTGCGTCTCCCCCAACCGTATTGTATTAGTACTGTTAGAGAATATACGAACGAAATTATGACGAATATCAAAAAAAGCACCACCGGAAGTATATTTATCAGCATAGCCATCCCCGATATAGCCGTCTCCGGTATAATACCGCGTTCATAAAGCACAACCGGAACAGTACAGCCAATCAAAACAAGTATCCAGAGCGTAATGTATGAAATGAAAATTGCCTTTTGCTTTATAATGGTGTCTCGTTCGTCATAATCCACTTCGGCAGGATTTTGTTTTCTTCGAAGAAAAATAACAGATAAACCCATCACAAGGTAAGTGAGAATAAATAAAACAAGAGGTGATAGTTTTAGGATTGGCGATTCACTAAACCAGGCAAAAAGAATAGTAACACAGAAAACTAAAAGCAGTATAGTTATTACCAACGCCACCAGTGAATTTCTTTGACTTTTATTCATTTTTATCTCCCCTGCCGTACTGGACAAGAATCGTGATGGATCTTGAAAGTTCCGATGTGAGATACCCGCCCACCACTATTAGTGGCAGGACTTTAACATCTATCATTCCATCGGCCCGTGCATACCACCAACAGCCCATGCACGCAAAAACAAAGAACAGATAAGATAGCGTAAAACCTAAAATTACAGATTTTCTACTTATCAGTATGTCGCGTTCATCAAAGCTGACTTTGGATTTGTCCTTTCGAAAAAGTATGGGCTGAAGTCCAAGCAACCCCAAAAAGCCCAGGAATCCAAATCCGCTAATCGCCCCTGGCATCCCTACAATGATAGTCAATGTGCCTACCGCCGCTCCTGTAAGTGTCAAACTTACCAATATCACAATCAAATTATACCATGCTATTTTTTGTGTTTTGTTCATTTTTATTCCTCCAGCCGTATAGGGTTAATATTGCAATGGACCAGGCATAAAAATTTGTGTAACCAGCCGCTCCAAAGATCAGGGGCAGCCAGTTTGTGGTAATTGGTGCGCTGTGACCAAGAATAAAAAAAGGAACCATTGTCGCTATGCCGACAACAAGGTAAGCCATCCCAAAACCGGCAATTGAGGATTTTCTTAGGATTTGGCAATCGCGCTCATCGTATTCTACTTTTCCCGGATCTTTTTTGAAAATTAACTGCGCCAAACCTCCAAAACCGGATAATCCCATAAAACCAAGGCCCCCCCAGGCTATCGGAAATCCATATTTGGCATACACGATGGCAACAGCTAAGGCACTTAAGATAAAAGAACAAGTCAAAACTACGAAGATAAACATTGCCATTTTTTGTATTCGTTTCATGATTTAAAACCTCTGTTAACCAAATGTAAGTTATGTTTATGTTATCAATGTAAGGTATATTTTACATTATGTCAACTATTATTTACATAAATTTGAAAAATTTTTTGATATTTTTCTCATTTTTTGAAACTTTTACCGATTTTTTCCTCTTTCTGGCTTGTGCCTTATGCCTTCTGGCTTGCGGACACTTCGTGTCCGAATAGCATAGAAGGCGGTTGCACTATCGTGCTACGGACCAAAAAAATAAAATTTTTTTATTCCTTTTCTCATAAAGACTTATCGATTTTCGCAACTATAAAAACTGCCCTTTTTCGCATGAGAGACGCAAGTTCGTGCAAAGGGTGGGGGGACAACTTTTTTTTGAAAGGGACAAAATGTTAAAATGGGTAAGATACAAACGTTGCGACAACTGCTTTTTTTCGGTCTGGTTGATGGGCCTAAACCGCCCGGCCCTTACCTGCAAACAAAAAACCAACTTCGTCGGCATCTCGCGGGCCGTCGGCCTCGAACAATCCTGCGCCAATTTCTATCCGAGTGCCGATCTTAAACTCGGCGACCGAGCCGTGCGGCGAATTCCCCTTACCCGCGGCCGGTTCGCTCTCGTCGATGCCGCCGACTATTACCGGCTGGTCAAATTGAATTGGTATGCTTCATCAAACGGAGTTACATTTTATGCTTGCGGAAAGGTAACCGGAAAAAGAATTAAGATGCACCGTTTCATAATGGCCGCTCCAGACCATCTGATGGTTGACCATATCGACCGCAACGGCTTAAACAACTGCAGGAGCAATCTGCGTTTATGCACACCCGCCCAGAACTGTTGTAATACCGCCTCCAGGAAGGGAACCTCGAAGTATAAAGGGGTCGGAAAAGGAAAAAATGAAAAAAAATGGCGAGCCCAAATAAACTCCAATAAAAAAATATGCCATATCGGATGCTTCTCCGAAGAGATCGATGCCGCAAAAGCCTACGACAAAAAAGCGAGGCAGCTCCACGGCCAATTCGCCTGCCTAAACTTCCCGCCGCCCTTAACCCCGAGTGCAATGCCACCAGCCCCCGATAGCCCCGCACTTGAGCGGCACGGGGCCGAAAAAAAAACTTGCTAAAATCATACTATCCAAATATCATACGGGCTAAACTTATATAATATCTTCAGGAGAAAAGGCTATGGGCGAGAGCAGGAAAAAGATCAACGAATGGGACCTTGCCGCTACTAATCTCGGTCGTATCTCAAAACGCAAATATGAAGTAGCCGTTCTGCCCATAGGTGCCGTTGAGCCGCACAACCGCCACCTGCCGGAAGGACAGGACCTCTTTCACACCACCCATATAGCCAAAAAATGCTGCGAGTTGGCATGGGAAAGAACCCAATCAGTGATCTGCCTGCCGACAATTCCATACGGCGTTGACTGTAACCTGATGGCGTTTCCGATGGCGATACATGTTTCGCAGACAACTCTCGATGCTATGGTGCGCGAGATCATAGTTTCGCTACACACCCACGGTATTCGCAAAATAGTAATAATCAACGGCCACGGCGGAAACGAGTTCAAGCCGCTGGTTCGCCAGATCCAAACCGATATGGATGTGTTTGTGTTTTTATGCAACTGGTGGCAGGTCGGCAAGGATAAATACAATGAAATATTTACAAAGTCCGATGACCACGCCGGGCAGATGGAAACATCAATAGCAATGGCCTTGTATCCTGAATTGGTGGAATTGGGCTTGGCAGGCGAGGGGAAAATCAGGGATTTCAGATTTGAGGCACTGCGGAGAGGATGGGTGGCGACCAGCAGAGATTTTTCAAAACTTAACGACCATTGCGCAACCGCTAACCCGGCGGAGAGTTCTGCTGAAAAGGGCGATCAGTATATCGAGCTGGTTTGCGGGCGGATAAGCGATTTTCTTGTAGAACTTGCCGAAAGCGAAATTGACGATACTTTTCCATTTTAGCGGCGAATCCAATCAGCGGGCCAGTCGGAAAATCCAACACCTCAAAATAATCCGGGTGGACAATGTCGCTTAACCGGCTATAATGGCGGTGATGGATGTTTACCCGTTAAAATTTCAGCCTGTATACAAAGAGCGGTTCCGGGGCGTGACTGGGAGAAAAACAGTGTATTATTGCGTAATCGAAGGGACAAAAGAGAATTGAAGGATCGCCATAGGGGAATATCGGTTTGGATAAATGAAGCACAAGGGGTAACTTAGTAATATCAGGTTAATTTGACTGGAGGTTCTATTATGGCTGGTTATTGCGGAAAATTTTTGCGGATAAATCTTAGTACAGGTCAGATTAAAAAGGAAGATCTGGATTTAGAATTAGCGATGAAATTTGTAGGTGGTCGCGGTTTGGGTTCGTATTTTCTGGCAGAAGAAGTTGACCCTAAAACAGAAAGTTTAAGTCCGGCAAATAAAATTATTATAGCGACTGGTCCTCTAACCGGCTCGCAGGCACCGACAGGTGGTCGATATATGGTTGTAACTATATCGCCTCTGACCGGAACGATCGCCAGCTCTAATTCCGGAGGCTACTGGGGCACAGAGCTGAAGCGGGCTGGGTATGATATGATTATTCTTGAAGGAAAATCAGAAAGCCCATGCTATATATACATCAATGATGATACTGTGGAAATTAAAGACGCAACGAAGTATTGGGGGAAGCTGGTTTCTGAAACGACGGATCTTTTGATTGATGAAGTTGGAGATGCCAGGGCTCGCGTTTTGACGATAGGGCCGGCTGGCGAAAGACAATCGCTGCTCGCTTCTATAATGAACGAGAAGTATCGTGCGGCAGGCAGGTCGGGAGTGGGGGCGGTGATGGGTAGTAAGGGGCTAAAGGCGATCGTTGTGCGAGGGACGGGGAAGTTAAGTCCGGCGAAAGCTGATGAATGTAAGACAGTGCTGGCAAATGCTCGAAAGAAGATTAAAGAATGTGAAGTAACAAGTACAGGATTGCCCACATACGGCACTTCTGTGCTGGTAAACTTGATTAATCAAAGTGGGATTTATCCGACTAACAACTTTCAGGAGTCCTATTTTGAAACTGCAGATAAGACCTCCGGTGAGACATTAGCCGATAAGTATCTGGTTAAGAAGGTGGCTTGTTTTGGGTGTCCGATTGCCTGCGGGAGGTATTCAAAGGTTGATGATGTTGAAGGTGAAGGTCCTGAATATGAGACCGTCTGGGCGTATGGAGCCAATTGCGGAATTGACGATCTTCCCGCGATAATCAAAGCGAACAAGCTGTGCAATGAGTATGGTTTGGATACGATTTCAGCAGGCGCGACGATTGCCTGCGCTATGGAACTTTGCGAAAAAGGATTTATCAAGTCAGATGAAATCGATGGGCCGGCATTAAAGTTTGGTTCCAGTGAAGCTATTGTGGAATGGACCCGCAAAATGGGAACAGGAGAAGGGTTTGGAAAAAAACTGGCCGACGGTTCTTTTCGACTGGCTAAAGAGTATGGTGCAGAAGAACTGTCAATGTCGGTTAAGAAATTAGAGTTGCCGGCTTATGACCCGCGTGGTGTGCAGGGCCATGGTTTGCAGTATGCTACTTCCAACCGTGGAGGTTGTCATGTCAGGGGTTATATGATCTCTCCTGAGATTATAGGGTTGCCGGAAAAGCTGGACCCGCTCTCTTTGGAAGGAAAGGCAGTGTGGGTAAAAATATTTCAGGATTTAACCGCGGTAATTGATTCGCTTGGTTTGTGCCTCTTCACATCTTTTGCTCTTGGGGCCGAAGATTATAAGGATATGTTCAATGCTATCGTTGGCCATAACTGGACAACTGAGTCACTTCTTGAGGCAGGTGAGAGGATATGGAATCTTGAGCGGATGTTTAATCTTAAGGCTGGAATTAGTCCCAGTGAAGATAAACTACCCCGCCGTCTGTTATCTGAGCCAATTCCTTCCGGGCCTTGCAAGGGACATGTACATCATCTCGGGGAACTGCTTCCGGAATATTATGAAAAGCGAGGCTGGGATGAGAGAGGCTTGCCGACTGAAAGTAAGCTTGCCGAGCTTGGGATCGGGTAAAGGGATGATATATGGTTATAACGGTGAGACTCTTCGCAATGTTCAGGAAGGGGAGATTTGATGAAAAGGAATTGGAATTACCTCAAGGAAGCTCTATTGCCGATCTGATAGAATATCTTGAAATTCCGGAAAAAGCTCCCAAGATTCTTCTTGTAAACGGCCTGTCCGCATCTGCTGGGGACAAATTGAGTGATGGCGATGTGGCTGTTATCTTCCCTATGATAGCTGGTGGTTAAAAGAATATCCAATTGTCACCATAACAGCATCTGTTGGTGATAAACTCGATTAGACAGCTGGCTGTAAAATCCAACAGTCAGTAATAATCCGGGTGGACAATTCGCTCGAAACGGATATAATACCGGCTATGGACATTTATCCGTTAAAATTTCAACCTATATACAAAGAGCGAATCTGGGGCGGACAGAAGCTGTGGAGCTTTTTCGGCAAAGAGCTGCCTGCCGACAAGAAAATCGGTGAAAGCTGGGAACTTGCCGATCTGCCGGAGGATAAATCCGTAATAGTCAACGGAACGCTTGCTGGCGAGACAATCGCCTCTGCGATAGAAAAGCTCGGCGAAGCGATAACCGGCAATGCGGACTATCAGCCGCCGTTTCCACTGCTGATAAAAATACTTGACGCGCAAGATGTCCTCAGCGTGCAGGTACACCCCGACGGAGTTACCTGCCAGCGGACCGGCAGAGGAGATCCGAAGACCGAATGCTGGTATATCATCGATGCGGTCGGTGATGCTGTTATCTATAAGGGCCTCAAAGATGGAACCACAAAACAGGATTTTATCGAGGCTATAAAAGCAGGCAAAAGTGATAAATTGCTCAACAGGGTCGCGGTTCGGCCCGGCCAATGTCATTTTCTGCCAGCGGGTACGGCGCACGCTATCGGAGCCGGGCTGCTAATCGCAGAGATACAAACGCCATCCGATACGACATACAGAGTATTCGACTGGAACAGGGTTGACGGTTCCGGCAAAGACAGACAGCTTCATATAGAAGATGCAATCGAGAGCATACACTTCGACCAGAATCCGGACGAACTTGTGGTGGCTACCGAGGGAAGATTAGTCGATTCGGATATGTTCAGGGTGGATAAAGGGCGTGGCCAAATCGGCGACATCGTTCAAATAACGCCCGGCCAAATGAAGGTATTTATTATACTTGACGGGACGGGGCAGATTAGCTTCGCCGGCGAATCGGTAAACTTCAAAAAAGGCGAGACGATACTTAGCCCCGCTGCTCTGAATGCGACGATGGCGTTTAACGAATTAAGCCAATACCTTCTGGTTACTGTATAAGGGGGACTGCATTGGTTCTAAAAGAAAGTGAAAATCCGCCAGCAGTGTGGCCAGCCGAGCAATCCATTGTGGATTTTACAGGCGTATGGTGGGTGGCACATACCAAGAGCAGGAACGAAAAGGCCCTTGCATGGCAGCTTCAGCGAAGGGATATAAGTTATTTTCTTCCGATGAGCCAAAAAGTCTCCCGACAAAAGGGCCGAACGATCCGTTCGCTTCTGCCGCTGTTTACCGGCTATCTTTTCTTTTGCGGAGATGAGGAACAGCGGCTGGAGGTTCTTCGTACCAATCGTGTTGCGAATTTGATCCAGGTCAGGGATCAGGGGCGGCTTATATCGGATCTTCTTCCAATTGAACGGCTGCTTGCGGATGGTGCCAAGCTTAAACCGCATAAATACATTGCGGCAGGCCAGAAGTGCCGTGTAATCGCTGGCGCACTTGCGGGAATAGAAGGGGTTGTCGCAAGGGATTCCAATCAGTTGCGTCTGGTCCTGCAGGTCGATATGCTCGGCCAGGCCACAAGTGTTGAAATCGATGCGGATATGATAGAGTTGATAGAATAGTTCGTGATAGATTATGGCAACAATTACTGAACTACTTCAGATGGCGGCGAAACGGCAGACTGGTGGCGAGACCGAACTGGCCAACCAAATCTACGCACAGTGTCTGCAAACTATCGATACGGCAATATCGGCCGGCAAACCATCTGCCGAGCTTTACAATACACAAGGGCTGATCCTCGAATCGTCAGGGAAAAACGAACAGGCACTTGAATCTTATCGCAATGCAATAGAACTCAAACCAAACCTTGCAGAGGCACATCATAATGCGGCTATCGTACTTGCCGCTGTGTCCAGGTTCGCTGAGGCGGAGACGGAATGCCGGGCAGCGATTGACATAGACAACAGCGACCCGATGGTTCATAACACTCTCGGATATTCGCTGTGGAAGCAGAGCAAATATGAGCAGGCGATTGAAAGCTGTCGCAGGGCAATTGAACTGAAAAACGATTTTGCCGAAGCCTATAATCATCTTGGCATCGCACTGAATGCGACAAGTCGCTGCGATGAGGCGATAGCGAGCTATCAAAGTGCAATAAAGCTGGAACCGGATTTTGCCGATGCGCATAACAATATGGCAATCGCCCTTCGCGCTGCAGGACGGCTTGATGAAGCGATTGAAAGCTATAACCGCTGTATCGAAATCGAAGACGATTTCGTTGAGGCATATTTCAATCTTGCCAATGCCCTGCGCGATGAGGCCAGGTGCGCCGAGGCGATAAAGAATTATGACCGCGCGATAGAACTTAAACCGGATTACGCCGATGCCTACTGGAACAAATCGCTGGCCCTGCTACTAAGCGGCAACTTAAAAGAAGGCTTTGACCTGTACCAGTGGCGAAAGAAAACATATCACAAACTCACCGCGGTCAAGCACGAATACAAAACAGGTCGCTGGGACGGCGGCGATATTGCCAGCAAGAGGCTGTTTGTTCACTGCGAGCAGGGCTTTGGCGATAACATACAATTTGCGAGGTATCTGCCGATGGCAAAAAAACTCGGGGCGACTGTAATATTCGAATCGCCGAAACAGCTTGTGGGGCTATTAAAAAACTTTGATGGAATCGATGAACTCGTCGAACTTTCGCCGAAGGGAGCCTGCGACATTGAATTCGACTGCTACTGTTCACTTCTTGATATGCCGCACCTGCTTGGGACAACTCTTGAGACAATTCCCGCTGAATCGCACTATCTTTATGCCGATACCAAAAAAACAGAATACTGGCGTGATAGAATGGTGTGCAATAAATTCAAAGTCGGTATCGCATGGTCGGGAAATCCAACTCATCGAAATAACAGCAAGCGTTCGTGCCGGCCGGACTATTTCACGCGGTTTGCTCAGATTGACGGAGTAAAATTATTCAGCCTGCAAAAGGGCAGGTCCGAAGAGGAAAATATACTCGCAAAAAAAATGGATTTCGTAAATCTCGGTGATGAGTTTGCCGATTTCAGCGATACCGCAGGTGCAATGGAAAACCTTGACCTTGTTATCTCGGTGGATACGTCGACTCTTCACCTGGCAGGTGCAATGGGCAAAAGGGTCTGGGGTCTTTTGGCGTTTGTACCGGACTGGCGATGGATGCTGGATAGAAATAATAGCCCGTGGTATCCATCGGTAAAACTTTTCAGACAGAGCAAGGCTCGCCAGTGGGACGAAGTATTCGATACGGTATGCAAAGAAATTCATAACCTGATAAGCGATTGACAAGCGGAGATACCATTATGGACAAAGCGGTTTTAGGTGTAGGGATACTTATCATACTCGCAGCGATCTGGATCGTAGTAAAACCTCAGGTTTGCGTGAAGATGATGAGTTTTTTCGCTCGCGGCAGAATGGTTTATCTTGTTGGATTGTTAAGGCTCGCTGTCGGCGGACTGTTGCTGGTATCGGCGAGAGAGTGTGGGCATGTATGGGTTGTGATCGCGCTTGGTGTATTGTTTCTTATTAGTGGCACACTTGTCTTTGTTGTCCGGCTGGACAGGATCAAAACAACGCTCACATGGTTCAGCAAAAGGTCAATGGTAACCATCCGGCTGATGGCACTGTTACCTATCGCAATCGGTGCGGTTATTATCTGGGCATGCTGCACAGCATCCGTGTAAAATCATCTTCGCAGAACCTGTAATACCTGCTGGTTTGCTCTATATTTTTCCACCGACCCCCCCATTGATTCGCCAAGAGAGCTGTTTTCGGCTTTTTTAGTACCTAAACAGCGTTTTTAACTGTACAAACCGCCACAAATATGATATATTTATGGGGTGTGTATCTTGTTTGGATATAGTTTGGAGGATTAGGTGAGCCGTTTTTGCATATTAATACTTTTGACTTCATCGGTATGTTTTGGGCTGGTCCTGCACCCTGGTCCTGGCGAGCCGAATCTGGTAACCTGGACAGACAGGCCCAAAGATGATGTTATCGGCAAATGGTACAAATATAACACAAGTGATCCCAACAAGCCTATTTTCAACGCTTCCTGTGTTGCGGTTTCTTCAAACGCTATTATCACTATACGCCATCAGGGTGGCGGTGTCCTGTCAAATGTTTGGCTGGCTGATGTCAAATACACCGTAGAACAAATCATAAATGCACCTGATAATGTCGACTTGCGTCTTTGCCGTGTCAAAAGAACATCGCCGGGTGCGACATATCTGCAATATGTCCCGCTCTATACACAGACAGATGAAAGAAACAAAGATATTATAATTGGTGGGTTTGGAAAAGGCAGGGGTAATCCTATATCAGATGGCATTGGTGATGGGTGGTCCTGGGCAAACAATCATGGAGTTCTGCGATGGGGAACCAACAAAATCCTTAATAAAGATTGGAACGATATTGTAAGTACCGGCACATACGATTCTAATGTAATAATATCGAAATTCGATCCATGTGAAACTACCGATTACGAAGCTGCTATTGCTGTGTATGACTCTGGAGGGGGATGGTTTATAGAGGATAGTGGCCAATGGAAAGTTGCCGCTTTATCGGCCTATGTTCTACATAGCGGAGTGAGTTATTATAATCCTGCAACAGAGCAGTATGGTATCAGAATAAGCTCCTATGCAGACTGGATATCGCTGAATATTCCTGCTCGTATGGATGGTGATTACAGCGGAAATTACTCTGTCAATTTACTGGATTTTTCGATTCTTGCCGGCCATTGGCAAAGAACCGACTGCGCTGCGAACAATGATTGTGATGGTGCGGATTTTGAGCCTGACGGCGATGTTGATATTGAGGATTTAATTTTCTTTTTAGACAGTCTGGTTAATCTAATTGATGATGATGCGTCCGATTTGATAAACGGCGAGCGTTAATATATATGCCGCCGCCGTCAGTGAGCAGAACTGGAACAGGGCCCACTTCCACGAACCGGTCTCTTTTCTCGTAATAGCCAAAGTAGCTACGCATGGTGTGCTGATAAGGCAAAACAGCATCACGCAAAAACCCTGAAGCGGAGTATAGTCGGCGCGTAGTTTTTCCTGGAGCGGATTGTGTTGGCCGGCACTGCTGGAAGCCCGCGAGAAATCATTCTCATCGAGCGAATAAATAATACCCATCTGCGAAACGAAAACTTCCTTTGCCGCGAATGAACCGATAAGGGCGGTGCTTATACGCCAGTCAAAACCAAGCGGTTTCATAACAGGCTCGATCGCCCTGCCGACCTTGCCGATAATTGAATGGTTAAGTTTTACATTCGCTTCGCCGCTGCCTGCAAGTTCGGTTAAATCTTCGCCGCTTACCCTCGGGAAAGCACCAGCTACCCACAGAATAATAGAAACAGCGAGAATAATGGTTCCCGCCTTTCGCAGATACATCCAGCCCCTGTGCCAGGTATGAGTGGCAATGCTCCGGACAGTAGGCAGTCGGTAAGGCGGCAGTTCCATCACAAATGGTATGGTTTGTCCTTTCAGCAATGTCTCTCGCAGCAGGCGAACACATATAATCGCAAGAACGATTCCGATAACATAAATCAGCAGCAAGGCAGGGCCGCGCCATGCCGTCCGGAAAAATGCAGGTATCAACATCGCATAAATCGTAAACTTGGCCCCGCAGCTTATCAGCGGTATTACCATAATGGTCGCAATGCGGTTCCTGCGATTCTCAAGTATTCGCGTCGCCATAATCGCGGGCACCGAACATCCGAAACCGATGAGCATAGGTATGAAACTTTTACCGTGCAGGCCGATCTTATGCATAATATGATCCATAATGAACGCCGCCCTTGCCATATAGCCGGAGTCCTCAAGTATTGCTATCGCAGCAAAGAGCAGTATGATATTCGGCAAAAAAACGATCACTCCGCCGACACCGCCGATGATCCCATCAACCAGCAGTGATAGCAATAAACTGTCGTACCCGCCGGGCCAGTGAGTCGTTATAGAAACCGATGCCCACGAAAAAAAACTCTCCAGCCAACCCATCGGCCAGCTTCCTATGGAAAATGTGAGCTGAAATGTCAGATACATCATTACAATAAAAATGGGGAGTCCAAGAATGCGGTGTGTCAATACTGCATCAATCCTGTCGCTGATATCGTGTCGCATCTGCGTTGTCGTCTGGACGGCTTCCTGGCAGGCACCGGAAATAAATCCGTAACGCCGTTCGGCAATAATGGTAGCAGGCTCGTCGCCGAATATAGAGATAAGATGACTGCGGCTGGCCTCTGTCGCAGCGATAACTTCTTCGTTACGTTCTTTTGCAGTTATGTCGGGGTCATTTTCAAGAAGTTTCAGCGAAAGCCATCGTGAACCGTACTTTTTAACCAGGTCGTTCTCACTATTAAGCAGCAATTGAATTTTAGCAAGTTCTTCTTCAATCTCGTTGCCGTAGTTCATTTTGGCTATGGCAAATGCGGGGCCGTGTTTGGCCAGCTTAACTATCGCATCAAGAATATCGTCAATACCTTCGGCCCTGCTGGCCACGGTCGTAACAACCGGAGATGCAAAAAGCTCCGAAAGTGTCTTTATATCAAATTTGAATCCCCGCTGGGCAGCGATATCGCTCATATTAAACACCAGCACCAGCGGAACATTCATTTCCATAAGCTGGGTCGCAAGGTACAGGTTGCGCTCAAGATTGGAAGAATCGAGAATATCCAGAACAACATCGGGATGGTTATCAACAATATAGTTTCTGGCAAGCAGTTCCTCGGCTGAATATGCCGTCAGGCTGTACGTTCCGGGCAGGTCAACTATACTTATATCATACCCGCTGTATGCGCATAATCCTTCCTTAATTTCAACAGTTACACCGGGATAATTAGCGACATGTTGACGGAACCCTGTTATCGCATTAAAGACGGTGGTCTTCCCGCTGTTCGGATTACCGGCAATAGCAACTGTTATTTTTTCGTTCATAGCTACCGCTGAATATAACTGACCATAATCTTTTGTGCCATTCCTTTGCCAAGTGCAACCTTCGAACCTTTGACATTTATCGTAAACGGGCCGGGCCTGCCGATACCGACAACAGTAATTACCGAATTCGGAACCAGACCCATCGCAACAAGTCTGCTTGTAAGTTCGCGGCCCGCATCGATAGTAACGAGTTTAACATCCCTGCCTATTTCAGCCTCTGAAAGCGGTATTAAAAATCCATCTACCATTTGCATTAATCTCCATTACTATCGTTTTGGTTTTCGCGGCAGTACTGTTCAAACTTTCCTGCCAAATCAAAACCGTTACTGTTATTTTCTGAAACAAACTTTACAAAGCTAAGCAGCCTGCCAACTATCTTTGGACCAAGGGCGTGTTCCGCCTTGCAGGCGGCCTTTTGTGCCACGGGTTTGTCAACGCCCAGGATATTTACGAAAAATGAGGCAATTATATCGTGCTTGTCAGCTATTCGTTGTGCCTCCAGCATGCCGGTATCTGTAAGGGTGATATAGGCGTATGGCTTGTAATTGATAAGATTGCGGTCGGAAAGTTCCTTCAGGGCACCGGTTACAGAAGAACGGGAAACTTCAAGGGACGAGGCTATATCCCTGCTGCGAGCGGGTGAACCATCGGCCGAAAGGTTCAATATTACCTCTAAATAATCCTCAAGAGAGGCGGTCAGCTTCTTTTCTCTTTCAGCATCCATAGTGACACCTTTAGTTAGTTAAACCTAATATAGTTAGTCTCGCCTAACTTTGCAAGCGAATTTCTGCCAAAAAATCAAAAAAACAGGAAAAATTTTACGCAAACTTCTTTTTACGCGGAATATCGCCTGTAAATCTGAGTTAATCGGAAAATAACGCCTGCGCCTTAATCTGCTCAAAAAACCCAAACTTGCAGGATTTTAGTTTATTTAACGGTATTTCTGGGCGATAATACATAAACGGTCGTATATGGAGTACCGGTTGTCTTATTAAGGGAGTTTATATGTGCGGAATAGTGGCATATTTGGGCCAAAAACTCGCCCAGCCGATATTGGTCGAAGGACTAAAAAGGCTGGAATATCGAGGTTACGACTCAGCGGGAATCGGGTTTATTGACAATAACGCGATCAAAATCCACAAAACATCAGGGAGAATCAGCTCGCTTGAAAAAATGCTGGGCGGAACAGTTGAGAAAGCAACCCTTGGCATCGGACATACCAGATGGGCCACGCACGGCAAACCGAACACTGTAAACTCCCATCCGCACTGCGACTATACCGGAAAAATTACGCTGGTCCACAACGGCATTATCGAAAATTATACCACATTGAAAACGTGGCTGATAAATGAAGGATGCAACTTCGCAAGCGAAACGGACACAGAGGTAATATCCAATCTTATCGGTTATTTTTATTCAAACGGAAATTCACGCAGCGGCAAAAACGCACCCGATGGGATGAACAAATTTGAATGGGCCGTCCAGCAGGCACTTAACGAATTAGTCGGCACATACGGACTTGCGATTATCTGCGCAGACTACCCCGATATTCTCATCGGAGCAAAAAAGGGAAGCCCGCTGATTCTGGGCGTTGGAGAAAATGAATACATCATCGCCTCGGACGCTTCGGCGATCGTTGAACATACTACTCAGGCAATCTATCTTGCCGATGGCGAGATGGTTACAATCACAGACAATTCTTTCCGCACGATGACTATCGGCAATGTAGAGGTTACGAAGGAGTTGCGCGAGATAGAATTTTCACTTGAGCAAATCGAACTTGCCGGCTTCGAACATTATATGCAAAAGGAAATTGCCGAACAGCCAACCGCGATCGCGACATGTTTAGGCGGCAGAATTGATATTAAAAACGCCCGCGTTATTCTCGGCGGTTTGCAGTCTGATTTCAGAGAGCTTACAAGATGCAAACGAGTAATCCTTTCGGCATGTGGAACCGCATGGCATGCGGGACTTGTAGGCGAATTTCTAATCGAACAGTTAGCGAGGATCCCCGCGGAGGTCGAATACGCAAGTGAGTTCCGCTATCGCAACCCGGTCATAGATGACCGCACCGTCTTTATCGCTATCAGTCAGTCAGGCGAAACGGCGGATACACTTGCGGCTATCGAGCAGGCAAAACTGAGAGGAGCAATGGTACTCGGGCTGGTCAATGTCGTAGGCTCAAGTATCGCCCGGCTGACAGATGCAGGCGTATATCTCCGTGCCGGACCGGAAATCGGTGTGGCAAGTACAAAGGCATTCACCGCTCAAGTCGCTGTACTTGCAATGATCGCTATTGAGCTTGGAAGACGAAAACATTTGAGCAACGAATCGACTGCACATTTTCTAAACGAGCTTGCGATGATACCGGACAAAATCGGTTTGATACTAAAACAGTCCGACCACATAAAACAAATCGCGGCAACGAATATACATAAGGAAAACTGGCTCTTCCTTGGCAGGGGTGTTAATTACCCGGTCGCACTGGAAGGTGCGCTAAAACTAAAAGAGATTAGTTACATTCACGCAGAGGGTCTCCCTGCAGCCGAGATGAAGCACGGGCCGATCGCGCTCATCACCGACCAGATGCCCACTGTCTTTATCGCGACGCAGTCATCGCAGTACGAGAAGGTTATCGGGAATATCCAGGAAGTTCGCGCCCGTGGTGGAAGAACAATAGTTGTCGCCACCGAAGGGGATGAAAACATCAAGGAATTCGCAGATGACCTTATCACCGTCCCTGCCGCCGTCGAACAGCTCCAGCCGATGCTGACTGTAATACCTTTGCAGCTGCTTGCATACCACGCAGCCGTACTAAGGGGTCACGATGTCGATAAACCCCGTAACCTGGCAAAAAGCGTAACCGTAGAATAGGTAATATTGACTATCGATTATTGATTATTGAATTTGTGGGGAAGCTGTTTTGTTTTCCTCTGTACTCTCTATGTCCTCTGGGCAAATTATCTTTTATAAAATATCTCCGCCGAAGACGGCTCCTTAGTTTTGCATTTTGCACTTTAATTTTTGATTTTAATTATCTTCTCGCCGCTGGGCTGCGCCTTACACTGGCCTTGGACTTCGTTGGTTTGGTGGTCGAGGTTCCTTTTAATACTTTCATAGCCTTTCTCATATCGGACACTTTCAGGATGCAGCTGGTCCTTCCGCCACGAGCACCAGCGGTGCAGTAGGCGTAGGAAATATTGACATGTGCTTCGGCTAGTTTTTTGGTAACGCCAGCCATAGCCCCTGAACTATTTGGCAGTGTTACGCACAAAACATCGGTCAGGCTGTGCGGCATATTAAGTTCTTCGAGAACCTTGGCCACCTTCTTTGACGGTGTGGCAACAACCCGCATAACACCATGTTCGACCGTGTCCGTCATTGTAAGAGCGATCAGGTTGAGTTTGACCTCTGCGAATTCGTTAAGTACCTTAGCCAGCACACCGGGTTTGTTGACCATAAAAATCGAATATTGAGTCTCTATATGCATCCGTCCGTACCTCTCAATTTAATATGCCCAAAAAAAATTGCACTTTGATTTTTGAGTTATTTCGCTTCCGCTGCGGCAACCGCTGATTCAATATCAGGATAAAACTTAAAAATCCTATCGAGGTTTGTAATCTTAAATACTCTGCCAAGCTGCGGATTGATTCCACTTATAAAAACCTGACCATCATATTCCCTGAGCCTCCGCCATATATCGACCAAAAGCCCAAGCATCTGCGAGGAGAAGAATCTGACGCCGTCAAAATCGACAATGACCTTCCCCGGCTGGTTGTCCTCGACATACCCTCTGACTTCGCCGCTGATTTGCTCAATATCGTCAATGCCGCCGATTGAGGCCGCAGTGAAGGAGATAACGCTGACACGGCCGCGGATTTCTATTTTTGTTAGTGCTTTCTCATCCATCATTGCGATTATACCACAAATAGCTTCTATCGTCCAAGACATTTCCAGCAGGCAACTTCATGTTCGCCATCGCCTGTTTGCTGGAGCTTTTGGCTCTGGCTGCTGCATCTATCCTCTGCAATCGGGCATCGCGGGTGAAAATGACAGCCGGACGGCGGATTAGATGGGCTGGGCACCTGCCCGGGCAAAACTATCCGCCTGGACCTCCTGGCAGGGTCAGGTTTGGGAATTGCACTGATTAGTGCCTTTGTATAGGGATGCGTCGGACTGGCAAACAGCTCGTCCCTGCCAGCATATTCAACCACCCTGCCAAGATACATCACAGCGACATAATCGCTTATATGCTCGACAACGGCCAGGTCATGTGCGATAAAAAGATATGTCAATCCGTACTGAGCCTGTAGTTCTTCGAGCAGGTTAATGATCTGAGACTGGATGGAAACATCCAGCGCACTTACCGGCTCATCACAGACGATAAACTTCGGCTCAAGTGCAAGTGCCCTTGCAATACCGATTCTCTGACGCTGACCACCGGAAAATTCATGAGGATACCTTCCCGCATGATGCCGCGAGAGACCAACCTTGTCCAGAAGTTCGGCAACCCTCTTGCTTCTCCCCCTGCCGGCGGCTATTTTGTGAACGGTAAGGGGCTGGCCGACTATGTTGCCAACCATCATTCGCGGATTCAGTGAACCGTAAGGGTCCTGAAAAATAATCTGCATATCCCGTCGCAACGCCCTCATCGCTTTGGGCGGCTGGGCAAACACATCAACACCATCAAAACGAACCGCGCCATCTGAATGCGGTATCAAGCGAAGCATCGTCCTGCCGAGCGTAGTCTTACCGCAACCACTTTCGCCAACCAGCCCAAGTGTCTTTCCTTCGGGTATTTTAAAGCTAACACCATCAACGGCCTTTACATACCCCGCCGTTTTACCGAACAGTCCTTTACGGATGGGGAAATGGGTCTTTAAGCCATCGACTTCAACAAGTTTTTTTTCTGCACTAACCATAAACCTTAAACCTTCCAGCAAGCCGCACATCTGTCGGGCTGAATTTCTCTAAGAATCGGCTCCTCTGTTTGACATTGTATATCATCTTTTCCTATCGAGCATCTCGGATGGAACTTACATCCGCTCGGAAAATGCAGAGGGTCAGGAACCGCACCTGCAATTACTTCCAGTTTCTTCTGCCTTGCGCCAAGACGGGGCAGTGAATTCAGCAAACCCTTCGTATATGGATGCAATGGATTTTCGAATATCGGCCCAACCGCTGCCGTCTCCACTATTTTGGAAGCGTACATCACAACGACATCATCTGCATTTTCCGCAACCACACCGAGGTCATGTGTAATCAGCAGAATAGCCATATTATTTTTTTTCTGAAGGTCATCGAGCAGTTCAAGAATCTGCGCCTGTATGGTAACATCGAGAGCGGTGGTCGGCTCATCTGCTATCAAAAGTTCAGGCCCGCAGCTAAGTGCCATTGCAATCATAATTCTCTGCCTCATCCCGCCGCTCATTTGATGCGGATATTCGCCAGCCCTCTGCTCAGGGTCGGCGATATCCACCAGCCGAAGCATTTCAACCGCATGCGCCCATGCCGCCGGACCTTTTTTATCCTGATGAAGCTCAACGGCTTCGACTATCTGCTCGCCGACAGTATAGACCGGGTTAAGACTGGTCATTGGCTCCTGAAATATCATCGCGATATGATTGCCTCGAACGGCCCGCATTCGTTTTTTACTGAATTTCAGCAGGTCTTTATTTTTAAACAAAATCCTGCCATTAACTATTTCGCCGGGTGGCTGAGGCAACAGCCGCAATATCGACAGTGCCGTTACACTTTTGCCGCACCCGCTTTCACCAACAAGCGCAAGCGTTTTGCCACCAGAAATGTCAAACCCGACATTATCAACAGCCTTTACGAGACCGTCTTCAGTGAAGAAATGGGTCGAAAGAGACTGTATCGACAAAATGGTTCTGTCCTGATTCATTACTTATTCTGTCCTCAATTTCGGATCAAGAGCATCTCTCAAAGCATCGCCAAAAATGTTTAACGCCAACGAAAGGAAAAACAACGCCAATGTCGCGGCTGCCATCTGCCACCATACACCTCTGGAAAGTTCTACCCTTGCATCGTTGATCATGGCACCCCAACTTGGCCGGCGAGCCTCACCGAGACCAAGAAAGCTCAATATAACTTCGGCATGAATAAAACTGACAAACCGCAACGAAAAGTTAATAATAATAACATGAAATACATTCGGAAGCAGATGTTTGAAAATTATATTCATCGTCGAACATCCGTAAGACTTCGCGGCCAAAACATATTCGCTTTGTTTGCGCTTTATGATCTCGCCGCGGATCAACCGGCATATCCCCACCCAGCTGGTCAATCCTATCGCGAGATACACAGTGGTTATACCGGTCAGTTTTATATCAAAAATGGTCCTGTCATGCAGCACAACCGCAAAAGCCAGAACAAGAAGGATATAAGGTATTGAGCTGAGAGTTGAGTACATCCAGACAACTATTTCGTCAATTACTCCGCCAAAATAGCCAGCCATTGCACCCAGTGGAACTCCAATAGCAAGGCTTATTAGTGACGCACAAAATGCGACCGTTATCGAAATCTTTGCACCGTAAAGTGTTTTTCGCAATACCGAGTGACCAAAAATATCCGTCCCGAACAAATTATCAGAACCCGGCCCTTCGTATGATTCGCCAACTTTCTCGGACCAGTTAATAACTGCAGCATCCCAGCCAAAGGCTTCCGCCAAATATACAAAGGAGGTAAGTGAAAAATAAAGCAGTATCACCACGAAACAAACCGCTGGCAGTCTTCGTTTGCGTAATCGGTGTATACCATCCGACCACAGGCTGCGGCCTTTTGTAAACTCATCGTCAATAAGCTGTTGTTTAATTTCAGTCAAAGGAAATCCTCGGATCAACTAATGCATAGCAAATATCCATAAGAAGATTAAAAATAACAAAAAGCACCGCGCTTATATAAGTCATCGCGTTTATGATGAAATAATCTCTTGAGCCTATCGCCTCTATCATCAGGTATCCCAATCCGGGAATACCGAAAAATCGTTCAAGAAGAAGTGAGCCAAGAAACAAAAAAGGTATCGCAAGAACAACCTGAGTAATAATTGGAACCATTGTATTTTTCAGGACATGCTTAAAAAGTACGGTTCTTGCCGACAGACCTTTGGAAAAAGCCGTTCGAACATAATCGCTGCGCATCTCATCGAGCATTACAGTTCTGTAAAAACGCAAATTACCACCAAGAGATGCTGCAACCCCGATAATTACCGGCAAGGCAACGTACTGATATGCCGAAAGGTCCGGTGAGAAGAAAACAGGAAACCAGTCAAGTTTGTACCCAAAGAAATATTGACCGAAAAGAATAAAGCTTAAATATGGGATACTCATTCCAATCACACAGGTGGCTACAACAATAATATCCCATTTCGTACCTCTGAAAAACGCTACGATCAGCGCAAGGCTTATCGAGGTGGCAATGGTGATTATGAACATTGGAACGGTAAGCATAAGAGAAGGGCCTACCCCCCTCAAAATCTTATCCATAACAGGCTCCCTGTCGCGAGCTCTGCCAAAATCAAATGTCAGGTTGTTTTTCAGGTGGTTTACAAACTGACTGTCCCAAGATAAAAACAAAGGCTTATCTAAACCATATTCCTTACGAATCTCATTTATTGTTTCAGCTGATGCTCCTTTGCCGGCGATTTCCGTGGATATATCACCGCCAACAAGAGTGAACAGAACAAAGGTAAGCAGCATAACGCCGAATACTATTGGTACTGTATATAAAAGCCGCCTTAGTATATACGATGTCATTTAAGTTTTCTCAAAAGTTCTTTATATGCTTTTCGTTTTTCCGTATCGATTCTGCGGTACTTTGACAGACCATATTGAAAAACATGGGGCTTATAATTATAAAGCCAGTCGTGATGCAGCACGTAAGCTACTCTGTGATTTACGAAAATCGCTGGGCAATCTTTAAGTATAAACTCCTCTGCCTGCCTGTAAGCGGCAAGCCGTTCAGGGCTATCAGGCATCACGGCAATTCGTTCATACATCCTGTCAAACTCAGAACTGATATAATTAAAATGGTTACTACCGGGCGATACATTTTTGCTGTAGAAAAGCTGCAAAAAGTTTTCCGTATCGGGGATATCGGCAATCCAGCCGAGAATGAACATCTGTGTGCTTTTGGTCTTCACCTTATTTAAAAAAGTCGGCCAATCCATAAGATCCACTTCAACATCCAGACCTGCATCACTAAAACAGTTCTGATAATACTGACCCATCTGACGTATGAGGGTATTTGCGGGGCTTGCGGATAATTTAAGCGATGGCAGCTTGCCTCCGAAATCACGCTTAGCAGCTTCTACAAACTCACGAGCCTTATCAAGGTCATAGCTTATACCAAATTCTTTTACATCAGGGTTATAAGCCTTCATCATCGGTGGAACAAAACTATATGCAACCTCGTCACGGCCGTTCCAAAACAATTTTATGTATTCGGCACGATTAACGGAATAACTTATCGCCTTACGCAAATTCCTGCTCGCGCCTATAACAGGGTCTTCCATATTAAACCCGATCCAGAAAGTATTCGGTTCATGGTACTTCTTCAGGTGTATGCCTCGCTGCTCCATCTCGGGGGTTACACCCCTGGAAACATTGATCGCCTGGCTGAAATTATCCTTCGGAATACCGGCAGCATCTATTTTACCCCTCATAAACTGAAGCCATCGAGGCTGCTCTTCTGTGATAATAACAAAAAATATCCTGTCAATCATCGGTAGTTTCTTACCCGCATCGGCAAGAAAACCGTTTTCCATATCTGACTCTTCGCCTTCCGTCGGATAAAATTCATCATGAAAATTCTCATTCCTTACCACCTCGATATAGCTGCCGCGATTCCACTGCTTCAACTTATAGGGACCTGTACCGACAGGATGACTTACAATGTCTTTTCCGTAAAAATCAACTGCCTCTTTGGCAATGGGACTGGTCGCCAAATGTGCAAGAATGTACACAATCTGCGGCCAGCGCTTCTTGAGTTTTATAACAAGAGTATAATCGTCAGGAGTCTGCAGACCCTCGACTTCCCGGGCATAATCGACTTCGTCTGCATTCTTACAGCTTTTTGTATATTCACGAAATTCGTCAAGACCGACTATCTTATTATCGAGTATCCACCAGTTTCGACTAAGATACTTTATATTGGCAATTCTCTTCCACGCATATACAAAGTCAGACGACTTCAGTTCCCTCCCCTTGCCGTCCGTGAAACATTTGTCATCAACATAACGAACGCTCTTCTTAATTTTGATTGTATAAGTCAAGCCGTTTTCTCTGATCTCCGGAAGGCTTTCGGCCAGCTGAGGAACAATTTCATAAGGACGTTTCAGAAAATGATATTGATAAAGACATTCAAAAAACTGGCCCCCAACTGCGGCTGAAATCGTATCTCCAATATCACCTGGATCCATACTTGCGACCTTGGCTGACAAAGAGGAATACAATACCATCTCGTCGGCATCATCGCCGGGTGTGGACCTGTCGCACCCGGATATAGAAGATATAAGAAATGCAAACAAAAGAAAAATAGCTATACCACGATTACGCAACTAATCAAACCTCCAATGTTTAAAATACAACCGTTGGAATTATGGCATATCCGGATCAGCCTTTTTCGGCGGTTCGGAAAGACGCTTGGGGCTATCAATGGACTTACCTGAAGGATCAGTACCGTAATCAAAATTCAATTTCTCAGGCAGCGATCCTCTTCTTGTCGCAGAACCAAACAGAAAATCGTGCTCCGTTTGCAAAGCGGATGGCTTTTTCTTCTCAATGGCGGTCTGCATTGCGGACTGTCTCGACCCAAGAAGTTTACCGATGGCCTCCTGCTCAACATCAACTATCACTGATGCCAGTTGAGATATATCAGACTTCTCCAAAATCTCGTAACCTAATATGTATCTCTGTATCACATAAGAATATAACTGCGCAAAACTGCGGCTCAAATTTGATTTACCTTCTGCGGTATCGGCAAGAACTATCGCACGACCGAGGCACTTGAGAATCTTGGCGTCGGCCAATGCATATTCGACTGTCCAGTTTTCATAAGCCTTTAAGCGAACCTGCGAAACCGCCGTCAACAGTCCGGCACCGTCATTGCCGCCCAACTTGTCAGCAAAGACAGATATCAGAAACTGTATCTCGGGCTCGACTGTGACATGAGACATCGCTTTAAGACGGGTTACTATCTCTGTGGTCAACTCAGCATTACCGATTTCATCTGACACCAGTTGTGACGAGACCGAATCGTTGGTAACGCAAATCACTGCCCAATAACGAACGGATAAATCATCGCTGTCAATCGCACGCAAACCAAGACGAACAAGTTCTATGCTCTCGAGACGGCCGGCAAGAACGATTATGTTGCGACGGGCCTGTTTCCTGCGCAAACCAGCGGGCCACTGGTCAAGACTCTCAAAAGCGGCAGTTAAATGCTTGGCCGCCGATGTTGCAAAAGACACGGAATACTGATCGGAAACACCACTATGAGAACTGGCATAAATCTGAGACCTGATATCAACAGACTCTGATAAATCCTCGCAAAGAATCATCTGCTCAACCGAATCTTTTACAAAATCATCAATTATTGCGAAATCACTGCTGTCAAGTATTCCGCCGCCAGCGGACTTTGCATAAACGGCATCAACCTGTCTGGTATTTAGTTCACCGGCACCAGATAAAGAGGACAGAAAAACTGAGACCAAAACCGTCATTACAATGGACAAGCGTTTTATCGACATCTATAATCTCTCCTGACAAAACCACAATTTTGCATTTTAACTTCTGCCTTGGGCATCTTTAATTTTTCAATCTGCCCATTGGCTAGTTTGAGACAACAATCCCGGCCTAGTATTATAATCTGCCAACATGAAAAAGTCAAGCCAAATTCGGGCCGCAAACTGCCATTAAACAATGGTTTAAGCAAATTTTCACCGGGATACGCACTTATGAGACACCCAAAATTTGCCGATACAGCAATACCTATGCTGGCTTTATCGAACAAAAACAGCCAAATGCGATAAAAATATCGGGTTTTTATTTGATAATTATTGAATAACCATTAATATGGTCGGTTTGGGGAACGCTATTTCGTGGTAAAGGTATTATGAGAAAGACATATTGGACAATTTTGGCTCTGGTGGCCCTGGGAGTAATGCTTTTAATCTGCATACCAGCACTTAAATTGGCAACAGCCCAGCAGCATCAACGACCGATAACAAAATCACTGGAAACGGAACCTCAAACCAGCAAACAACAGCTCCCATCAACTGACGGGAAAAACAGTCGGGACCCGAACCGACACGCTGAAGAGACGAACAAGGAACCTCAGAAAGAACCTGAGAATGAACCTCAGAAAAAGCCTGAGCCTGAGAATGAATCGCAGAAAGACTCTGATATGCAGGACCAGCCGGATATTGACATTACTGCTCCGGTAGTCAGCACCGAAATGAAAAAACTGCTGGCAACATATGTCGATAAAAACGGATTGGTCAATTATCAGAAGCTGAGACGGCTAAGAGGCGAACTAAGACCGATTGAAAAACAACTTAATAACGTACACCCTGCAAAATTCATAAGCTGGTCTAAAAATGAAAGGATAGCGTTCTGGATTAATAATTATAACATATTCACTCTAAAACTGATTATCGACAATTATCCAATAGACCCTATTATTAAGTGGCCGATCTATCCGAAAAACAGCATCATGCAGATTCGAGGACCATGGACAAAACACTATTTCAAGGTCATGGGCCTGGAATATACGCTGCGAGAAATTGAAAAGGATATGTTGATGGACAAATTCGGGGATCCAAGAATATGTTTTGCGCTGTCACTGGCCAACATTGCAGGACCACCGTTGCTGAATGAACCATACTTACCGGAAAAAATTGATGAACAGCTGGACGAGCAGATCAAAAAATATTTCTCAAGTCCCCAAGGGCTAAAAATTGATCACACCACCAAGACAGTACACATGTCGGTCATATTCAAATTGAACGAAAAACGCTTTATTAATAAATATGAACAAATCAAAAAATTCAGGAACAAGAAACCGAACATCCGCGCGTTTTTGAATTTCGTCGTCAACTACATCGATCCGGGTGATGCAAAACGAATTCAGGATGGAGACTATAAAGTTGAGTTCATCCGTTATAACTGGACGCTTAACGAACAGCCAAAGCAGACTAAAAAATAGCCCATTCTGCCGCCCGACAGCACCGAAAAGATAAACAATGGCCCGGAAATTGGGTGCAGGTCGAAAACCATCTTACCCTTGAAATAATTAAAACCCGGATTTGGCAAATAGATTCGTGCAAAAAAGTAAGGATCTGATAGTATAGGGTTTGCAGATGCGGTTTAAGACAGTTATAATATTCCATTAGAAACCAGGTTCAGCGGCGCAAGCTGCGATAAGATATATAATGGTATATGGAAAATTCCAGTTTATAAGTGTTTCTGGTGTTTTAATTGTCCGTACTTTTTTAATTTTGGAGGCCTTAAATGAAAACTCACATTAATTACCTCGCTTCAATTCTGATTTTGACAATCACCGTCGCTGGCGTTTCGCACTTACAGGCCGGCGAAAAAAAGAAGGTACTCACCATGGATGACTACGGTCTATGGCGAACTGTCTCTTCTGCGCAACTGAGCAGTGATGGCAAATGGATGACTTACGACTACCGCAAGCCTGAGGCAGATGAAGATGCGCCAGATGAACGGAATTTGCAGATCAAGCATCTCGTCTCAGATAAAGTTTATGAAGTTCCTTTTGGTATCTCGCCGGTGTTTTCCGATGATGCCAAATGGGTCGCTTACATGGTCGATCTGGATCGCAAGGAGGCCAAGAAACTCAAAGATAAGAAAAAGCCGGTCCACAAAAAAGTGCAGCTGCTAAATCTCGAAACTGGTGGAAAAGTTACCTGGGAAAACGCCGCATCTTTTGCCTTCTCTAAAAGCTCAAATGCACTGGCTGTTGTCAAACCGAAAATTAAAGGTGCTGAGCATGCAGGTAGTGATCTAATCGTTTATGATATCGAAAGAAAGTTGGACCACCATTTCGGCAGCGTCTCTAACTACAGCTTCAATAAGCAAGGCACCTTACTGGCCTACACACGCGATGCTGCCGATAAGACAGCCAATGGGCTTTATCTTATGAATCTGAAGTCGTCTCTTCGAACACCTTTAGACCAGGACGCAGCAACCTACAGCCGGATGACCTGGGATGAAGAAGGCACTGCCCTGGCGGTACTCAAAGGCAACAAGAGCGAAAAATTTCTCCAGAGAGAAAATAAGCTCATCGCCTTTACCGGTCTGCCCAGCGGGTCGCCATCGAGACACGAACCGAATGCAACAGAAAACGCCGGTTTCCCCAAGGATATGGTCATCAGCGAAAAAGGCAGGCTTTCATGGAATAGTGACGCCACGAAGGTCTTTTTTGGGATCAAAGAGCAGAAGCCAGATCCAAAACATAAAAAACCGGACAAAGAAGGCAAAAATAAAAAGGGGGACAAAGAGAAGAAAGATAACAAAGATGGTGATAAAAAAAGCAGTAAAAAACCACCGTCATCTGATCTCGATATCTGGCACTGGAAAGATGTTCGAATCCAGTCTGTCCAACGCTCGCGCGCAAGAAGGGAAAGGGATTTTACTTATCGTGCAATCTATAATCTGGAAACAAAACAGTTTGTACAACTCACAGACAAGACCATGAAACAGATCACCATCACCCTTGATGGGAAATGGGGTGTAGGTTCTGATGACAGACAATATATCCACGACTGGAAGCCGCAAAAGGCCGATTATTACCGCGTCGATACCAATACAGGTGAGCGGCAGCTCATGCTGACAGCACACCAATCATCACTGAGCCAGTGGCGTCGCGGCCGCGGCGGCAGCGCCCTTTCACCTGATAATAAGCACTTTGCCTATTGGCAGGATGCCAACATCTGGGTATATAATCTCGATTCCGGCAAGGCTATTAATCTCACCGAGGATGCACCGGTCAGCTTTATCAATACTGAATGGGACTACTACGGCGAGAAACCGTCCTACGGCCTGTCAGGATGGACCAAGGACGGCAAAGCCGTCATTCTACAGCACCGTTATGACCTGTGGCTCCAGCCGCTAAACGGCAAAAAGGCGGTAAACCTAACCGGCTCAGTTGGAGCGGAAAATGAAATCGTCCTTCGCTACATCAAATTAGATAGAGAGGAAAAATTCATCGATCTGTCTGAGCCTCTCATGCTTTCAGCCTTTGGCCAATGGACCAAGAAAGCCGGCTTCTACAAACTCGACGCCGGCAATATCGCATCTGGAACGGCAAATAAGCCTGAGCCATTGATCTATGTGGACAAATCCTTTGGTCGACTCAGAAAAGCAAAAAATGCAGACCGGTACATGTTCACCATGCAGTCTTTCACCGAATGCCCTGACTATCACGTGTCCGATGCAACGTTTGCCAGTCCGCGGCGGATTACCGACGCCAACCCCCAGCAGGCCGAGTATCACTGGGGTCATCGTGTGCTCTTCGACTACACCAACAAGGACGGCGTCCGTCTTCAGGGAGCCCTTGCCATTCCAGACACGCGCAAGCCGGGTGAACGCCTGCCGATGCTGGTTAGTTTCTACGAGAAAACATCGCAGTATATGCACTACTATGATAGGCCGCGATACGCCGGCAGCTCGGCGGCTCACCTGATGGAGACCATCAGCAAGGGCTACCTGCTCCTTTCTCCCGATGTCCATTTCAGGATTGGCTCTACAATGGAAGACATGCTCGAATGCGTTGAAGCCGCGGTTGATAAAGCTATCGAATTAGGCTACGCCGACCCGGATCGTATCGGTCTGTGCGGCCACAGTTTCAGTGGAGCCGGCGCAGTCTATATATCAGCGCGATCAAAGAAATTCGCAGCGGTTTCCGCTGGCGCGGGTGCGGTAGACCCGAGCGGCCTTCATCACCTTTGGGGCTATACGGCTGACAGGAAGACGGGCAGTGGCGTGGTCGCCCACCAGTACGAAATATATGGCCAGGGTCGAATGGGCGCCCTTCCGATAGAAGACTTTGAGGCATATCGCAAAGGTGCATTCATTGATCATGTGCCGGAGATGACCACTCCACTTCTCCTTATGCAGGGAGAAGCCGACGATACCGTTGGGTGGCTAGAAGCGATAGGCATATACAATGCAATGCGATTCAACGACAAGAAGATCATTCTCTTGTCCTATCCCGGTGAAGGCCACAGTCTTGGAAAACGCGTTAACAGAATTGACTTCACCAAACGCATGATAGAGTACTTTGACCATTACCTCAAAGGCAAACCCGCGCCGGACTGGATTACAAAAGGCGTCCCATTTCTCGAAAAGAAAAGTAGTAAAACTGATGCTGTGAAAAAATATATGGGTCAGAGACCTTGATGAAAAGACTTTAGTATCCAACACTGAGGCAAAGAGGAAAGCCAACAACGATAAGGTAGAAACCGAATTTAGGGCTGAAAATAAAAATCCTTGATAGTTCAAGATGAATTTGGTAATATTATTGGCATCGCACGGAGAAAAGTATATTTTTTAACCGTGTAAATGGGAAATATCGGTGTATAATTGTTTTAGTCTATTGAAGAACCGAACTATAATTGTTCAACCGAAACAAACATGAGCGATATCGATGTCCAAAGTAACCCCTAAGCAAAAGTTAGATCTTATGCTCACAGGTACTTTTTTCCTGTTTATATATCTGTATGTTTGGCTCTGTATTCGGCCAGAACTGATCTATTTTAATCTGGGAGTTATGCTGGAGCCTGTGTTTTTCAGAACAGGTGTTTTATTTTTGCATCAACATCTTGTCTATCCCGGCGGGCCCGCGGAATACTTAACTGCATTGCTTTCACAGGGATTTTACTGCCCATCCCTGGGCGCAGCCATCATCACCTTTACGGCGTTGCTCCTCCTGCTGGCCGCCAAATGTCTTGCCAAACGGGTATCAAAAACACTTCCCACACTTTTATACGACTTACCCGTCCTGGCGGTACTGATATTGTGCTGTTGCTATGAAAATCCGCTGATAATGACTGTGCCGTTGTTGCTAGCGCTATGGTTTTCCATAATATTTATTGATATTTCATCGAAGAACACGGCTGTGCGGCTGACGGAATTCATCGTTATGTTCGCAGTACTGTACTATCTATCAGGAGGCGTTAGTATCCTCTTCGCACTATTGGTGACAGCCTATGCGTCAGTGATCGAACGAAGGTTTTTGCTGAGCATTTCGTATCTCCTGGTCTGGGCGCTAACAGTCCATATCGTTGGGGTCACACTTTTTCAACAGCCGTTAAATGAAGCTCTACTTGGTTTGACACCATTCAGTTGCAGATTCAGGAGCCCAAATGTCGGTGTCACACCACAGGTGTTGGTGATTTTGTTGACGTTGTACTTGTATTATCCGCTGCTGGTTGTGCTCTCTTTAGCGTCTAAAAAGCCTTGCGACCCTAAGGGTAGGAAATTAAAATACCAGTCAGTACTTAGAATAGTGGTCTTGGCCGCACTTTGCTTTTTAAACGTCTACTTTCCATCTTTTCGTCGAAAAAAGAGCATTTACACGCTGGTCTATTTTTACCGTAATCAGCAGTGGGAACAACTGCTTGAATATGCGCGTACTATACCGGTTAATCATTGTAGCAAGATGCATAGTTATCTTATCAACGGGGCCTTGTACGACACGGGTGAGTTATTAGATCAAATGTTCTCTTACTGCCCACAATGGCCAGGTACTCTTATGTTCACATCAACAAGATCAAATAGAAAGCGTCGAAGTCTTCTGACGTGCGACCTGTTCCTCAAATTGGGGTATGCCAACTTAGCCGAAAATAAAGCTTATGAAGTACTGGAAGAATTAAAAGAACCCCCCATGGCCATGGAAAATCTTGTCAATATCTATCTCGCCAAAGGAGAAACTGAAAATGCAAGGATGATTCTTAATGTTCTAAGCAAAGATTTGTTATACCACAAAAGGTCTCAACATCTGTTAAAGCTTATTGAAGAAGATCGCATCTCATCTATCGAAGAAATATCAGAGATACGCTCGGTCATGTCAACCATTGATTGTTATGCTTCTCAAAATCAAACTCATAGACTCCTGCTCAACCTTCTTGAGAGTAATCCGGGCAACCGCAGAGCGCTTGAATACCTAACGGCAGAGTATTTGATCAGAGGTGATTTGAAATCGGCGGTCGACAATATCGGGCGTTTTAGAGATATCGGCTACACTCAACTGCCCCGCCACCTTCAGGAAGCGATATTGCTCAGCGAGGAAATATATAAGGAAAAACCAGATATAAAAGGATACAGTATAACACCCGAAACAAGACACAGATTCAATAAATTCAAACTGATCTTGAATAGCACGGATAAAGCTACCGCAAAACAAAAGTTATTGCCTCATTTCGGCGATACGTATTACTACTACTATTATTTTCCAAAGCTCCGTTATTTATATATTCCAAGGCACCGTCCAGGGTAAAAAAAAATGAAAAAAAAGGTCATTATAATTTTGTCCGTTCTGATCGCAGCGGTGCTGTTGGCATATTCAGCATTTCGCGACCGAACAAGAACCATCGAGCAGTATGTCTCTCTTGCCGATCAGCCGTCAATAGACCCCGATTACCGTGATATTGTTTTGCCTTATAATATCGCCGCGGTGAACTTTCTGATAACCGAACCGGCATCGGCATATCAGGTTAAAATATCTTCGACAAACGGAAAACCGATCGAGATTTTCAGCAGGAAGGCAGATATTCGTATTCCTATGAGGAAGTGGAATTCTCTGCTGGACAGCAACCGAGGCCAGAAGTTGTTCTTTGATATTTATACGATGAACCGCGACCGACAGTGGAGCAAATACCAACCGATTACCAACACGATCTCTCGGGATAATATTGACAGCTATATTGTCTACCGTCTTATGCGTCCAATATACGTTTATTACAAAAATATCGGGATATATCAGCGTGATCTTGAAAGTTACGATGAATCCGTTGTAATACACGGCAAATCTTTCGGCAACGGTTGTGTCAATTGCCATACCTTTCTTAACAACAGTCCGGAAAGTATGGTATTTGGATTTCGTGGCCTTTTCGGCAGTGACACAATAATGGTTCACAACGGGACAGTGAAGAAATTAGGCGCAAAATTCGGTTATACAACCTGGCATCCCAGCGGCAAATTGATCACCTATTCTATCAACAAGGTTCGACAGTTCTTTCATACCGCGGGCAGTGAAATCACCGACGTGGTCGATCTTGACTCAGCAATTTGCTACTACGATCTTAAAGCCGACAAGCTCCTTTCCCATCCGCCGCTTGCCAAAAAAGACAGGCTCGAAACTTGGCCAGCCTGGAGCCCTGACGGTAAATTCCTTTATTTTTGCAGTGCACCGTTATTATGGCAAGACCAGAAAAAGGTCCCCCCGCCCCAATACAAAGATGTCAAATATGACCTGATGCGAATAAGTTACGATATTGAAACCGATAAGTGGGGACAGATCGAAATGGTCCTTACCGCCGAAGAAACCGGAAAAAGTATCCTGCTGCCAAGAATTTCACCCGACGGAAAACACCTGCTGTTCTGCATGACCGAATATGGCTGCTTCCCGGCTTATCTATCCAGTAGCGATCTTTATATGATGGAGATAGAGACAGGGCAATACCGAAAGCTTGACATTAACAGCGACCGCAGCGAATCCTGGCACAGCTGGTCAAGTAACAGCAAATGGATAGCATTTAGCAGCAAACGTCGCAGCGGTATATATACGAGAACTTATTTAAGCCATGTGGACGAAAACGGAAACGCCTCAAAGCCTTTTATCATGCCGCAAAAAGATCCTTTATTTTACGACCAATTCCTAAAAACCTACACCGTCCCTGAACTGATAGCAACACCTGTAAAAGTTCGAGAAATGAAATTGGCAAAGACTATTCGGTCAAAAGATGAGGTTCTCTATGACATGCCACTGACCGGAGCAACTCCCAGCAACAAAAAAAATTGGCCCTGGCGGAACGACTAGATAATATTATTATTTTGCTCCAAAACTCACAAAACAGCCTTTTTTCTCATAAAACTTCAAATAATACAACCCCGCATGTTGAGAAAAGTTGACAAAAGTTCTTTAAAACCTGAATATTCGACTGTAAAGACCGCCCAGCAGCCCCAAAAAGTTAACCCCTTGACTCTGCCCGGCTGAGATTGTATATTGGCCCCAGCTGCATCAATCGCAGGAAGTCGAAAATAATAAATTTGGAAAGGAATGGGCAGGATGGCTAAAAAGATCTCACAAAAGAGCAAAAAAACCGCTGGAAACGGATATTTATTCACGAGCGAATCGGTAACGATGGGCCATCCTGACAAGGTCGCCGACCAAGTCTCAGATGCCGTTCTTGACGCTATTATGGCAAAGGATCCGGCCTGTCGAGTAGCATGTGAAACTCTGGTTACAACAGGACTTGTGGTTGTCGCCGGAGAGATCACAACAAAAGCCTATGTTGACATCGCCGGCATTGCCCGCAAGACCATCGAAGAAATAGGATATAACGACCCCGGCATCGGATTCGATTCCGAAGACTGTGCCGTAATGGTTACTATTGACAAACAAAGCCCCGACATTTCACAAGGCGTTACCAAAGGCAAGGGCCTTCACAAAGAACAAGGTGCCGGCGATCAGGGAATTATGTTTGGCTTTGCATGCAGAGAAACAGCGGCACTTATGCCGATGCCGATTTACCTTGCTCACAAATTGACGGATCGGCTGGCGAAGGTAAGACAGAGCGGTAAACTTAAATGGGTCCGCCCGGACGGTAAGAGCCAGGTAACTATCGAATACGGAACCAACGGTAAGCCGAAACGGGTACATACGGTCGTAATATCGACCCAGCACGCCGATACCATCAAGTATGGGCCTTTACGCAAGCAGATCATCAAAGAGGTAATCATGCCCGTACTGCCCAAACGTCTGGTCGATAAGGATACTATCATCCATGTCAATCCCACAGGCCGATTCGTCGTTGGCGGTCCCAAGGGTGACTGCGGTCTGACCGGCCGAAAGATTATCGTAGATACCTATGGCGGCAGAGGAAGCCACGGCGGCGGTGCATTCAGCGGAAAGGATCCGTCAAAAGTTGACCGGACCGCAAGCTACATGGCCCGCTACATCGCCAAGAACATCGTCGCGGCTGGATTAGCTGATTGCTGCGAGGTCCAGCTTGCCTACGCTATCGGTATCGCCAAGCCGTTATCGGTACTCATTGATGCCGAGGGCACCGAAAAGGTAAGCGAGCAGTTAATAGGTAAAATCGTCAAAAAAATCTTCCCGCTTACGCCGCAGAAAATGATCGAGTACCTAAAACTTCGCAGACCGATCTTCAAGGAAACCGCCCGCAACGGACACTTCGGGAGGAACCTTCCGACATTTACATGGGAAAAAACCGACATGGTAAATAAACTCCGAAAAGCCGCAGGCCTAAAACAAATAAGAAAAAAAACCAAAAAAAATTAGCCACAGATTTCAAAGCCCCGACCATAAGGGAGGGGATAATTTAGACGCCGCACCTAAGGCGTAAAATTTCGCTGTTTACACTGTCCTACGCAAAAATTAATAATTAACTCGAAAACACTCGTTTTTCTGTAACCAAGCCGAGGTTATACTCCTAAAAGCTTAAAAGACTTACTAATTTCGTATTTTTTTCTTGCAATTTTACGAATAACATATTACTACTGGCAAAATGGTGAAGCATAAGCTATATAGGTTAAGGCTGTTTTATACTGGAATCCCGCCTCTGTAGGGGTAACGATATGCATTCAATACCCGGCTGAAGTTTAACGCAAAATGCAAATTTATTAAAAGGTAATTTTATGAAAATAGGAACAGTTAAAGAGATTAAAACGCACGAATATAGGGTCGCCTTGACACCGGCATGTGTTAAGGCGTACTGTTCACGAAACCACGATGTTTTAGTCGAAAAAGATGCTGGCGCAAACGCAGGATACAACAATGACGAATATGCCGCAGCGGGAGCAACTATCGTAAACGAAAGGCAAAAAGTCTTTGATGATTGTGATATGATAGTCAAAGTGAAAGGGCCGCTTGCTGAAGAGTATAATCTTTTACACGAAGGACAGATTCTCTATACATATCTGCATTTGGCCGCTTCAAAAAAACTTACGGAAGCACTTCTAAAGAAAAAAATCAAAGCCGTTGCCTATGAAACCATTGAAACAGCGGATGGCTCGCTGCCCTGCCTCAAGCCCATGAGTGAAATTGCCGGCCGGCTTTCAGTGCAGGAAGGTGCAAAGTACCTGGAGAAACCATTTGGTGGAAGAGGGGTCCTTTTAGGTGGTGTACCTGGCATTAAACGCGGCAAAATCGCGATTATAGGCGGCGGCATCTCTGGTTCTAACGCTTGCAAAATGGCGGTTGGAATCGGCGCAGATGTTACCATTCTTGATATCAACTCTAATCGGCTGGCATATCTCGACGACATCTTCGGCACTAAAATCACTACACTTTACAGCAGCGACGCTAATATCGAATATATCCTGGAACAATCCGATCTTGTAATAGGAGCGGTCCTCATTCATGGCGCAAAAGCTCCGCACCTGATCAAAAAAGATCATCTTTCAATAATGAAAAAAGGAGCTGTTATAGTCGATATATCTGTTGACCAGGGCGGATGCACGGAAACAACAAAACCTACTACGCATGACAAACCTGTTTACATTGTAGACGACATAGTTCACTATTGCGTTGCAAACATGCCCGGTGCTGTTGCCCTGTCTTCAACACTTGCACTAACCGGAACCACACTCAGATACGGTCTGATGATAGCCGAACACGGCTTTGAAAAGGCCTGCCAGATTTCAAAAGAACTGGCCCTGGGAGTAAATCTTTATATGGGCCATTGTGTTTATGAAAATGTCGCCAAGAGTCTCGGTATAAATTTAACTTCTCTCGAATCAATTTTGGAGTAAATCCATGCAGTTAGACAAACTTGATTAGCAAATAATTAATTTACTATCGAAAAAATATTTGTCCAACATCAATGCAGCAAAAAAAATAGGGGTTTCTGAGGGGACAATCCGGCAAAGGATTAAAAAAATGCAGGCAGCCGACATTCTCAGGATAAAAGCCTTAAGAGATCCTGACACATTAGAAAACCAACAACTTGCGACAATCGCAGTAAATGTAAAACAAGCGGATATACTTGACAAAACGGCCAGGGAAATTTCAGAATTGGATAACATCTTGTCAGTCTCAATTGTCTCAGGAAGATATGACCTGTTAATTGAGGTTCTTGTCGATTCCAACAAGGGTTTGGTAGTATTTTTGACCGAATCATTGCCCGAAATTAAAGGCATTTCCACAACAGAAACCTTTCTAACATTAAAGAGCTATGACAGATGGATTTAGTTTAGAGTTTATGAGACTGCTGCCGGCCTCCCCCGTTCTCTATGTAAAAGTCAAAGTAATAATATCTTAGCTGATAAACCATGGCCCAGCACTTGCTCTTCGGATGTGGAACTCATCAATGATTGCATTTCCCTTATGTGTTACCAGATATACGACCAATTCAGAAATTTCTTCAGGGCCGATTAATTCATCTTTATTAATATCCGGACGGACTTTACTCACCATTTCAGTATCAACTCCGCCAGGACATAATACATGCACTCTTATATTTGTTCCCGCCAGTTCGTTGGACAATGCAATAGACATCCCACGGATAGCATGCTTTGATGCCGAATAGGCTGCCTGTTTTGCATATCCTTTTATGCCAACGACGCTGGATATATTTATTATGTATCCTTTCTCAGCTTTTTTTAAAAGCCCCATTGCCTCTCTGCACAAAATAAAAGGACCACGGGCATTTACCCGCATACATTTATCCCATGCCTGGGTTGTGGTATCTTCAAAATCAGCTGAATGTGTTATCCCGGCGTTGTTTATGAGAATATCGAGTTTGCCGAACTTTGATTCAACTTCCCTTATCAATGTTAGTATAGATTTTTCGATTTCCATATCGACAGTGCAAATGACAGCTTTGCCTCCCGTTACGATGATTTCTTTTGATGTTTCCGCCAGCTTTTCTTCATCTCGCCCCGCTAATACCACCGTAGAACCCTGCTGGCCAAGTGCTATTGATATTGCCCTTCCGATACCTCTGCTTGCACCTGTTACTACAGCTATTTTGCCACTTAATTCTTTACTCATAACATTCTTTCTGTTAGGCTATGTTCGAAAATTATCTTATCTGGCTCCATAGGGCATGTCAAGGCTCAAGTCGCAGATATTAATTGTCAGTAATGTCGGGTAAAACACGGTGAATAATAGCCTATATGACTTATAAAGGAAAGTAGCATATAAAAGTGAGCAGCCTGTTCTACAATATGGGCAAGATAGCCGGCAAGAAGGTTCGCAAGGCTAAGTGGATATGGCAATCAATAACTGCCAGTGAGGCTGATGCCATCAAGGCAGAAAACGAAGTTGGCCAGGACCTGGCACATGAAATCGGGAATCGGTTAGAACTTGATATAGAATCGCAAGCCGGGCAAATGTTAAACGAAGTGGGCCGCCATCTGGCTGCTTGCGTTGCTAATAAGCTTCGCACATTCAACTTTAAAGTAATCAAAGACTCGAAACCTAATGCTTTTGCTCTTCCGGGAGGGTTCATCTTTGTGACCAGGTCACTGCTTGAATTATGCAATTGGAACAAGGACGAGATCGCTTTTATCCTTGGACATGAGATGGCCCATGTCATCCGAGGGCACGCGATGAATCGGATTATCGCCAATTCGGCAATTGCTGTCGGGGCCAGGGCTGCACCCATTCGCGGCCTACTGGCAAGTTGGCTTGGCAGAGTGGGAGTGAAGTTCCTTGAAAGTGCGTACTCTCAAGATATGGAGTTGGAGGCCGACAAACTCGGGGCGCGTTTAGTTGCTGCTGCTGGCTACGATTCTCATGCCCCAAAACAATTGCTTTCACGCCTGAGTAAACTGGACCAGCCGGCCAGGCAATCCTGTCTTGGGAATTACTTTTCCTCTCACCCGGCTTTCGACATCCGTATCCAGAATGTTGACCATCTGCCGCGTAAGCAGCAGTGAGATCAACTTACAAAGACAGCATCCTGTTGGCCTCATCATCGTTTAAGAACAGCTCGGCTTTCGGATCCCACTTCAGCTTTCGCCCAAGTTTCATCGCGATATGATGAATCACGCAAACGCTGTTCGACCGATGCCCCACCTCCACCGGCGCAATCGGATCTTTTCGCGACCGCATACTCTCAAGAAAATTGAGCATGTGATTTTCACTTACCATAAGTTTGATATCGCCATCGCCCATCTCCTGCCGGAATATCTCTCGGTCATGCGCATCAAAAGACCCCCGCTGTACCCATATCCAGCCGTCACTGCCAACGAATTTTACTCCTGGACTACCATTACGAGAGATCATCTTCACACCGTTGGCATATACCGCCTCAGCGGTATAGGCAACATGAACATCAAACAGACCGCGATCCGGAAATTCGCCGCTGGCCTTAACTTCCACCGGGCCACCATCGCTATCGACTCCAAGAGCCCACTGCGCCACATCATACATATGAGAACCCCACCCCGCGATCATTCCATGACAATAACTCTCAATCTGAAGCCAGCCCGGCCTGCCAAAACCATTTTGAGGGTGCACCCGATGCTCCGTATAAGGCGCCTTAGCCGCAGGCCCAAGCCACATATCATAATTCAAATTCGCGGGAACATCCATAGCCGTCGACTCGCCCCGCCCATGATCGGTCGGCACCACAACCTCAATGCTCTGTAGTTTACCGATACGACCGTTCCGCACCAGCTCACATGTCTTGCGAAAGTAAACACTTGACCGCTGCTGCGAACCCGTCTGCAAAATAACCTTATTCCTCCGCACCGCCTCGACCAGTTTCTGCCCCTTGGCAATCGAGTAAGTAAGTGGCTTTTGAAGATAAATATCCTTGCCTGCATTAGCCGCCGCGATCGCTATCAGCCCATGCCAGTGGTCTGGCGTAGAAATCGTCACTCCGTCGATATCCTTCCGCTCAAGCAGCTCGCGGTAATCGCCATAGACCTGCACGCTATCGTAATTACCCGCTCCTAATTCTTTTGCATACATATCATCGACTTCTTTCTTCGCAATCGCTGCCCGCTTACTATCGACATCGCAAACCGCAACAACCCTTGCGTCTAACTTCAGCCCCTGATACAGACACTCCTTAATGTCACTTCGACCCATCCGGCCGGTCCCGATAGACGCCATATTAAGACGGTTGCTCGGCGCATCCTTACCGCATCCGCTATACGGAACAACAAAAGGGACCACCATTGCCGCCTTACAAAAACTACGCCTGTCCATTTCTTCTCCTAGTACAATAAAAGAATATATCAACCTGAGTAAGATTGCTTGACCTTCTCACTCTCACACAGCATTTTCTGCATTTTATCTATGTTAATTCCGATTCACCTGCTTTAATAAAAAAATTCGTTGGATCCCCATCCGTACTGAATTGTACCGATGCAGGTAAAGAGATGCAATATCTTTCACATTATCAAGAGGATACTAATATCAATTAGTGGTTTCAACTTGACTGCCCGAAAGATTATTGTTCCACTTTTCCAACGAACTTTCTACATCTTGGGCTTTCAACTGGCCCGTCTGAACCGGCAGCCAAAGTGAGACTTTAGGCATATATGTTATTAACATCAGCGCTACTATCATCGCTGCAAAGAACGGCAGCATAGTCTTGGTAACTTTTGCTATGGTCGTTTTGCCCACACCGCATCCTATGAACAGGCATGTTCCTACCGGAGGAGTACACAGACCTATGCAAAGATTGGCAATCATCATAATGCCGAAGTGTACCTCGTGCATACCCAGCGACTGAACGACAGGCAAAAAGATCGGAGTAAAAATAAGAACCGCTGGCGTCATATCCATAAAGGTCCCGACAAAAAGCAGCAGCATATTGATCGTCAGCAGGATCATAATCGGATTTTCCGAAAGATTCAAAAGCGCATTGCTTACGGACTGGGGGATATTTGCCATCGTCATAATCCAGCTCATCCCGGAACTGGCACCTATGAGCAGCATTACTATGGCCGTTGTTATGCCGGTCTGCTTGAATATCTCGGGCAACTGGCGTAAATTGATCTGCCGGTAAACGATAACAGTAAGGATAAACGAATACAGTACCGCTATGGCCGCTGCCTCCGTCGGGGTAAAGATGCCCTTCAATATGCCGCCGATAACAATGATTATCAGCATCAGGCTCATGATCGCTTTTTTGAACGAAACCAGCCCTTCAAGAAAAGAAACCCGCTCCTCACATCCGTACTTATTGCGAAATGCAAAGTATCCGCAAACGGCCATAATACACAAGCCCATGAGAATTCCCGGCAGTACCCCGGCCATGAACATTGCGGAAATTGAAACGCTGCCGGCAGCGACAGAATAAACGATCATGACATTGCTCGGCGGAATAAGCAGCCCCGTAGTAGCAGCGGTTGTCGTAACAGCTACGTTAAACTCGCGGTCGTACCCTTTGCGATTCATCTCCGGGATCATAAATCCGCCTACCGATGAGACCGCAGCAGCAGCTGAACCGGAAATCGACCCGAACAGCATGCAAGTGAGAGTATTAACATACGCAAGTCCGCCGGGGAGCATGCCGACAAGCGAATTGGCGAAATCGATAAGTCGCTTTGCCATGCCTCCGCGACCCATGAGGTGACCGGAAAGTATAAAGAACGGGATCGCAAGCAAAGCAAAACTGTTTACGCCATTGGCCATTTTCAGCGCCATCATAACCGAAGGATCTATACCTTCGGCAAGTATCGCAACGAATGCCGCCATTGCTATTGAAACAGCGATAGGAACATTCATCACGAGTAACAACAGAAAAACAGACACCAGTATAATAGTCGTTGCACCCATCAATCCAGCCCTCCCTGCTCCCTGGAAAGCACAAGCTCAAGCAGCCGCTCGACCGTAAATATTACTATGAACGCCCCGGCTATAGGCAGAACAAGATAGACATGCCCCTGCTGAAGGCCCAATGCAGGGGTAATCTGTTCCATCTTAAGAGTGTCAATGACGACCCGACTGCCTCCTACTATAAAAATGCTCATCGCAAAGAAAAGTACAACAAGTTGAGCAAAAATTGCCACCAGCTTTTGCGCTGACGAGTCGAAAAGACCTACGAAATAATCCACTCCGAGGTGGGACTTTTCGCCAAAAGCAACCGCCCCTCCCAGAAGAGATATCCATATAAGAAGAAACCTGGCAAGCTCTTCGGTCCAATCGGCTTGTGCGCCCATTACGTACCGGGTAAAAACACCCCACAGAACATCGATGACCAGCACAAACACCGCCAGGATAAGTGCTGCCTCCAACAAACGGCAGAGCGCTATACGGCTTTTTTTAAGTATGTCAACTATCATGGTTTAACCTTCCGAATTCTGGCTACCATATCCTTTATTCTCTCATCCTCGATCGCCTCGTACATCGGCTGTACCTTTTCGGCGAAGAGGCTCTTGTCAACTTCGTAGACAGTTACCCCGTCCGCCTTCGCCTCCTCGAGGGATTCTATCGTTTTTTTCTTCCAGAGCTCTCGCTGAAAAACTGAGGACTCATCGGCTGCCTTCTGGATCCATTTTTGGACCTGCGGCTCAAGCTTTTCCCATGCTTTCGTACCGATCAAAAGTACATCGGGAATCATTGTATGGCCATCCTTTGAAAAATGCCTGCATATCTCATAATGCTTATTCGTGGTAAAACTCGGCGGGTTATTTTCGGCTCCATCAACGGTTCCCTGGGCCAAAGCGGTGTAAAGTTCTCCCCATGCTATCGGTGTTGGTGCGGCACCGAGCGCGCTTACCATATCCATGGCGGTCCGGCTGTTCATCACGCGAATCTTAAGACCCTTCAGGTCGTCGGGTGTTAGTATGGGGCGATCTTTGGTATAGAAATTTCGGCTGCCGGAATCATAGTAGCAAAGACCCCGAAGATTTTTGACCTGCATCTTTTCGAGCAGTTCCCTGCCTATCTCGCTGGTGAGGACATCCCAATAATGGCCCTCATCACGGAAAAGATACGGCAAACCAAACACAGCCATCTCCGACACAAAGTTTTCGATCGAAGCTGTCGAAGTCTTTGTCATGGCCAGCAACCCATATTGCAACTGTTCTATGCACTGCACCTCCGAGCCTAAAACGCTGCTTGGGTAGATGTCGATCTTAACCGTTCCGCTGGAAAGCTCCTGCAAACGCTCGTTCATAAACTCCATAGCTATGTGAACCGGGTGAGAAGGGTCCAGGCCATGTCCGAGCTTGAGTACAATCTGACCCCCGCGATCCGTCGCACCGCTGAGGGGCAACGCAAACCAGCAGACCGCTATGAAAGCTCCGATAAGCATTACGCTTATCAGAAACGAAACTTCTTTTTTCATGCTAACTCCTTACCAGCAGTTTTATATTCCTTTGATCTTGATGTTCCTGAACGAAACCGTGTTGCCATGATCCTGAAGAAGGATATGCCCTTTTTCCCATTCGCCAAATCCGGGCCATGTTTTATACTTGCTTTCCTGAACGAGTTTACGGAATTCGGGTGTCTTGCGATCATACTCAAGAACCTTGCGGCCGTTGAGCCAGTGCTCGACATGGTTGCCCTTTGAAATAACAACAGCGTGGTTCCATTGTCCGATCGGATTGGGATGCTTGCTGTAATTGTCCGCTTCGATCAAGTCATACAAACATGCTAAAGCCCGGCTGCCTTTGTGATTGCCAAGCCTGGCATCTTTATGTCGCTGGTCGTCGAGAATCTGGTATTCCAGACCGATAGAAGAGCCTTTGCCCTTGTTCAGTTCCGGGTCAACGAAATACTTGATGCCGCTGTTGGCACCGGGTGTTAGTTTGAAATCGAGATGTAATTCGAAATTGCTGTACTTTTCGATGGTAACGATATCGCCGCCGGCTTCAGATTCTCCGCCGCCGGATTCGTGCACCGTCAGCACTCCATCCTTAACTGACCATCCGTGTTTTGGAAAGCCGTCAAGTTTGGCACCGCGCCAGCCAGCAGTGGTTTTGCCGTCAAAGAGATATTTGTACCCCTCTCTTTTTTCGCGATTGCCAAGTTTGTAATCCATGCTTTTAACCGACAAAGGTGTCGGGCGTGTGTAACTGGCAACGCTTTCATCAATTATACGGATGTTCCGCCAACGAACCTGGATACCTTCATTCTCCTTGTTTTTGCCCACGCTGTGAACCTGCAGACTAATAAAACCCGTACGTGTCATGGTGTCTTGCAGATGAGAAGCGGGCACATCATTAATCCACGTTTTTAACGTATCACCAATGGCTTCGATCCGGAAGGTATTCCACTGGCCGGGCTTGAACGCTTTTCCAGCAGCGGGGTTTTCGTCTAGCTTGTAGAGCCAGCCGCGGCGGGCCTCATCGAAAATCCCACCGGTGAAAGCGCGACTGGAAGGATCGATCTCTACCTGGTAACCATGCACCCTGCCGCTGTCATATTCGGGAAAACTGTTAGAGCGGATCTGGATTCCGGAGTTAAGCTTTGGATCCACCTTAAACTCAAGAGCAAGAATGAAATCCGAGTAAAACTGCTTGGTGCACAGAAAACTGTTTGGTGTACCAGGAACCGTCTCGCCGATGATCTGTCCATCCTTTACCGAATATTTCGCCTCACCGCCCAGTTGATGCCAGCCGCTAAGCGTTTTTCCGTCGAACAACTCTACCCATGGCTCAGCCGCAAAAACAGGTACGATCGAAACGAGCAAAATTGTTAGCAAAAAAACCTGATGGTCGCATAGTCTCTTAGTCATAATTAAACATCCTTTCACTATTGTAGCACAGATTTCTATTTGTTAACCGCCAACGCATCCAGATTCGGACCAGAATCGATAGCAACAACTTTTATAAAGTTTCCGCCTTTTTTAAGATCAACTTTCATATCGACCGTCTTCCAGTTGGTCAGCTTCTTGGTACCGCTGAAAGCAATCGTCCCAGCCTTTTGGCCGTTGACGATCAGTTCACAGGGGCTATTCTCCACTGAGGCGTAGCGGAATGTCAGCGTATACTTTGCATTGTTGTCAGCCAGCACATTGTCCCATTCTACACTACCCTTTTTACCAATGGCGGCAAACCCTGCACCCTGGAAACCTTTCGGTTTCGTTGCCTTCTTGCAGCCTATCAGCTTGGCATCTTCGGCTTCGTAGATATCGCCTTTCATTTTGGAGGCAACGGCAGCCGCTTCGGCGTTTTCGCGGTGCGGATAAAAGACATCGCCGCCGGCACCCAGATCCTTGATACGCAGGTTGCGGAACTGATAAGCCAATCCTTTTTCGCCATGATGCTGAATTCCAATGTATCCCTTCAAATCCATTTCATCATACACATCAGTTGTCACCGTCCTATTAACAGAGATCTTTATATGGCCGCCAACACACTCGATGCAATACTTGTTCCACTTGCCCTGCTTGAAACATTTACCGGCGCGGGCGCGGAAATCGGCAACAGAGGACTCATCTTTTTTGATCGGTGAAATAAACCATCCTCGACGAGCCTCATCATACAATCCGCCGGACCACTTACGCGGCTGGGTATCAACTTCGGCCTGATAACCCCAGACCTTATTCTTTTTCTTCTGGCAGCGGAACATAAAGCCCGAATTGCCTTTTTCTATCGGCATCTTGATCTCGCCTTCGAAGACGAAATTGGCATATTCCTTTTTGGTCAGCAGGAACCATTTGCCTTTTCCCGAAGTCAGAGTGGTAACACCATTGTCGTATTCAGCTTCGCCGAAATCGTAGGGGTTTTCCCACTTGCTTAAGCTGCTGTCGAACAACTCTTCCCATTTGACCTGCTTTGGCTTTTTGATAAGAGAAACTTTGGATTTAACCGGTTTGTACTGGTCGTAGGCGTCCCAATTATCACGGACCTCCGGGCCTCTCAGCATCGCATCAGCTTCGGAGTTATTCGTAATCTTCATCGCCTCGGCATCATACTTTAAGGTGCCGCCAAATCGCTGGCCGATACAACCCAGACACAGCATTTCAGAAAGCGGTGCCCCTACCTCAAACGGTGAATTGGCCGGTTCAATGCCCTGGCAGGCATTGAGGAAATTCTTATAGTGGTCGGGCAAATCACCTTCAGGACCAGGCAGTTTGCCGTCTTTTTCCATCTGCTCCAGTTTTTTATTGAGCCCAAAGTGATAACGTGCCCCGTGACTGGTACCGCTAACCACCCCATCATCCAGATAGAGCAGAGAACCTACGACTCCCATTTTACCTTTGTATCCTGCCGGCGACGTCGGACGGTTGCCCTGACCATCATACCAGTTCAATACCAGCGGCGGCATATCGCCGCGTGCCTTAAACTTAAATGTAATCACAGAAGCTTGCGGATAATACAGATCACTCGGACCCATGACTTTCGTGGTAATCCCATAAGGCTGTCCCAGTTTCAGGTAACGATGGAAAGCATCCAGCACGTGAGCACCCCAGTCGCCCATACACCCACAGCCGAACTCATACCAGCATCGCCAGTTGCCGTCGGTCATTTTAGGGCTGTGCGGACGGAACTGCCTGCGTCCGAGCCATTGATCCCAGTCGTACCCCTGCTGCGGGATCGTTTCCGGATAATCCGTATTGGTCCATCCATGCCAGCGGCGACTCTTGGTCATCCAGGCATCGATTCGTTTGACATTTTTGATCAGGCCTTCGTCGACCCACTGACCAAACTGGATCGTCCCGGCGCCGGAATGGCCCTGGTTACCCAACTGGGTAACAACGCCGAACTTTTTAACAGCTTTTTCAATCATCCGGCATTCATAAACATTCTGAGCCATTGGCTTTTCAACATAGACGTGCTTGCCAAGCAGCATCGCATGCATGATCATCGGAAAATGCGAGTGGTCCGGTGTGGCAATAATAACCGCGTCGATCTTGTCATGCATTTCCTCCAGCATCTGACGATAATCCCGATAGCACGGAACACCTGGGAAATCTTTCATCGTACTGTCATGCGAAGTAAACAGCACATCTGCAAACGCCTTGAATTCGATCTGTGACTTATTTTTGGCAAATATCTTTAAGACCTGCCCGCCGCGGTTAAAGACGCCGATCTGTGCAGCGCGAATTTTTTGGCCACGAGGGATAAACCCTGGCTCAGACAGGGGTTTAATTCCCATTGCAAAAGCACTGCTTGAGCCAAACATCAGTGCGGGCGGCGTCCACAGGATCGTCTTGAGCATAGTTCGCCGTGAAACTTCATTTAGTTCTAATTTAATATCTTCTTTTTTAGCCATCATACATCTCCGTAAAATATTTCATTCTAATTACATTCGCACCTTATTTTTTGTTACAATCCGCCAAAACAACCGTATGTCATTTTTAGGGCAGAGTCATTGTAAAATAATTTTTAGCATTGTTAAAGCTGATATCCTCAACCATCTTGCCGAGCAGTTTCATATCCTTTGGCCAGTAGCCTTTTTCAACCTCTTCTCCGAGCAGGTTACACAATATACGCCGAAAATATTCATGCCGGGCGTATGACAGAAAACTTCTGGAATCGGTCAGCATACCGATAAACCGGCTAAGCAAGCCGAGATTCGACAGCGCATCCATCTGTTTTATCATGCCGTCCATCTGATCGAGGAACCACCAGCCGGAGCCGAACTGCATCTTGCCGCCCGCATCACACTGAAAATTACCGAGCATTGCGGCAAGCACCTCATTATCCTTCGGATTTATATTGTATAATATCGTCTTTGCCAACATGTCCTGGCTGTCAAGTCTATCAAGATATCGTGCCAGAGGCAAGGCCATGTCGAAATCGCCTATCGAATCAAAGCCTGTGTCAGGGCCGATTTTTTCGAACATACGGGAATTATTATTACGAATGACGCCCATGTGAAGCTGCTGGACCCAGCCTTTTTTATGATTCATCCTGCCAAATTCGACCATCATAGCTGACTTAAACTTTTCAACTTCGTCCGGCGAAAGCTCAGTCTTTGTGCGTATCTTTTGAAATATCGCTTCGATCCGGCTGGCTGTATATTCGGCGGCATAAGGTCTATCCAGCCCGTGATCGCTTAACCGGCAGCCGTTTTCGTGGAAATAGTCCTGCCGCTTTTGTATTGCCTCAATATACGAATCAAAGCTGCTAACTTCTATGTCTGTAAGCTCGGCAAGTTTGTCGATCCAGGCGTTTTGGGCGTCGAGATTTTCCGGAGCCATCGCCTTATCGGGGCGCCACGCGGTATGGACGGCTATTTCAAAACCGTCATTGGCAATGGCTTGATGGTGTTCAAGACTGTCCAGCGGATCCTCTGTTGTGCAGATAAGCTTGACATTCCACTTGCGCATAATACTGCGGGTGCTGAATTGCGGTGTATTCAACATTTCGCCGCACAAATCGTATATCTGCTTCGCGGTATCAGGGCCAAGCAGCTTATCTGTAAGACCAAATGGTTTTTTCAGTTCAAGATGCGTCCAATGATACAGTGGATTGCGAATACATGCCGGAACGGTTTGCGCCCATTTTTCGAACTTTTCCCAATCACTGGCATCTCCGGTGCAGTATTTTTCGTCGACGCCGTTGGTTCTCATCGCACGCCACTTATAATGATCGCCGTAGAGCCACGCTTGAGTAATATTCTCGAACTGTTTGTCTTCCGCTATTTCCGCTGCGTTAAGATGGCAATGATAATCATAAATAGGCATCTTTACTGCGTGCTCATGGTAGAGCTGTTGTGCCGTTTCATTTTGCAGCAAAAAATCTTTATGCATGTATTCATATCTCATGCCATTCTCCATTGACCAATAAAATTAAACAATATAAGTCGAGGCCGCTGTATCGCCACCGCGTCCGGTCCAGTTGGTGTGAAAGAATTCGCCGCGCGGTTTATCAATCCTTTCGTAGGTGTGTGCGCCGAAGTAATCCCGCTGAGCCTGCAGGAGATTGGCCGGCAATCTCTCCGCACGATAACCGTCATAATACGCAAGCGCCGAGCTTATTGCAGGCATCGGTACACCCATATTTACGGCCACGACAACCACACTGCGCCATGAATCCTGTGCCCTTTCCACGGCACTGGCAAAGAACGGATCGAGCAGCAGGTTGTTAAGCTTTGGTTCGTTATCGAAAGCATCCTTGATCTTGCCGAGGAATATGGAACGAATAATACAGCCGCCGCGCCACATAAGTGCGATGCCGCCATAGTTCAAGTCCCAGCCGTATTCCGCAGCCGCTGCACGCATAAGCTGATAACCCTGTGCATAGCTTACAATTTTTGAGGCGTACAACGCACTTCGCAGGGCACCTATCATTTCGTTCCTATCGCCATCGAAAGTTTTATTCGGCCCGCTAAGGAGTTTCGACGCCGCTACGCGCTCATCCTTCAACGCCGACAGACACCGTGCAAATACCGCCTCTGTCACAAGTGTCAGCGGCTGGCCGGTATCCAATGCAGCAACCGCGGTCCACTTGCCGGTTCCCTTTTGACCGGCTGTGTCAAGGATCATATCCACAACAGCCTGACCTTCTTCATCTTTGTAATCTAAGATATCACGCGTGATCTCGATCAAATACGAATCCAGTTCGCCGGCGTTCCAGTCGGTGAAAACTTTGTGCATTTCGGCATTGCTCATACCAAGTCCGAACTTCATCATCTGGTATGTCTCGCAGATCATCTGCATATCACCGTACTCAATACCGTTATGAACCATCTTCACAAAATGCCCCGCACCGTTTTCACCGATCCAATCGCAGCAAGGCTGCCCGTCATCGGTCTGTGCGCAACATTTCTGGAATATGCCCTTGACATGTTCCCAGGCCACAAGCGAACCGCCCGGCATAATCGAAGGTCCCAGCAAAGCACCCTCTTCGCCGCCGGAAACACCTGTTCCGATATAGAGTTTGCCGTTTTCTTCGACATATTTACATCTTCTGATAGTGTCGGGGAAATGACTGTTGCCGCCGTCGATGATAATATCGCCATCATCAAGCAAAGGAAGCACCTGTTCGATAAAGGCGTCAACGGCGCCGCCTGCTTTGACAAGGAGCATGACTTTACGAGGACGCTTAAGAGAATTGACGAACTCTTCGATCGAGTGGCAGCCGATGATGTTCTTGCCCTTTGCGCGGGTGGCCATGAAGTCGTCAACCTTTGAGACCGTTCGGTTAAAACATGCTACGGTAAAACCCTTGCTTTCCATATTCAAGATGAAATTTTCACCCATTACGGCAAGGCCTACGAGGCCTATGTCTGCTTTTGGCATTTTGTCTCTTCTCCTGTATTTGAAATTCGTCTTAGTTAAAACTTATCTTTGAACGCCCACAATCCCATCGCAGGATTGGATATGTAAAAAATTTCTTCACCATCAATGGTATTGAATCCATCTTTCAATTTTTCCGGGTTATATTTTGCCATCATCTCGTCTAAATCAGCATATTCAAAGTTTACCGATTCGATTTCTTCTTTTGTAACTTTTCCCGGGCAATATGTAATTTTAAACCTACCTTCACTTGAGCCATGGATTAAATGCGCCGCGGCACTCAAATTATTCTTCAAATCATCTTTTTCTTTTACAAGCCGCAGAACCTCATCTGTGCCAACATAACCGTACTCTCTTATGAGCCGGTCGATTTCCTTATCCTCGCCGAACTCCGCCAGGCCCGGCGCAAGCACAATAAGCTCGCCGCCATCAGCCATTGCCATCCGCGTTCTGTAAACACTCTTGTTGCCCAACCAGGTGCTCTTAAACTCGCCCGGCTCCAGGTACACTATAACCTTGTTCAGCGGTTTATCAAGCATCTGAAAATTAACCTTCAGCGACAATTCCGACGCTCTTTCAAAGCACTCGACATCATCACCAACAAATAACCCGCGCGTAACCTGACCATCTTCCGTTGCCTCGATAACCGTCAGAACATACATAATCGGTAAATCACCGGCAAAGTGGTCTGAGGCATAATTAAGCACCCTTCGGACGGGTGTGTCGGTTCGGCCCATGATGTTTTCCATACCGTAGGCGGCACCTAAGAAGTGACTCTTATTGATACCATCAGCGCCGCCGGTACCGATAAAAATATTTTTGTTGTAATTGGCCATACCAACAACTTCATGCGGAACGACCTGGCCTATCGAAAGAATAAGATCGAATCGGCCATCAATGAGAAGACGATTAACCTGAGCGGGCCATGAGTAATCGACTTTACCCTCACTTACTTCTTTAACGAATTCCGATGGAACCTCGCCAAGTGTAACCAGATCATTTCGCCAATCGTGCTCGCGAAAAAGTCCGACGGGTGTTTTGCCGAACATCCTCCCTATCTCAGCTTCGGTCATCGGGTAATGGGTTCCAATGGCTGGCAGAATATCCGTCATAGTATCGCTGTAATATTCCCACGCCATCTCAGTCAACTCGCCTGCGCAAGAGTAGAATCTCGTAATATCCGGCGGAATCGCCAGCACCTTTTTCTTCCTCCCGAGTTTGTCTAACGCCTCACGCAGACCCTCTCTAAGGTCCGCCATCGAGAGATTATCGCTTTCATTTCCTCGTTTATAGTAAAACATATTTTGTTACCATTTTGGATTTTCGGGTAGATAGGTATCAAACTCATCAATTACCATTTTTTCATATTCGCCGCCATATAGCCCATCCATAAATTTATCGAACGCTTCATCGCAAAATCTCTTCCAGCTGTTCGCTTCATTGCCTGGATTGATTGCGTAGAATGCCAAACCGTTTTGTTTTGCGGCATTATGGTCGCCGGGCGCATCGCCGAGCATTATTATTTTATCTTTATCATATTTTCCATCACTGACAATTGATAAGTGTTCGGCCTTTTTGCCCATTTCCTGTCCCGCGATTACTTTTACATATTGCGCGAGTCCATGTTCGGCCCATTCTCTTTCGAGTGCCTCGGACGGTGTTGCTGAACAGACTATTATATCGGCTCTTTGTGCCGCTTTTTCGATACTTTCACGGACATAGGGAAACGGCGGTACACCTTTGCAGACTTCCGCCACCATTTCGTTGACTCGTTTGCTCCATACAAGAACATGCTCAAGCTCTTTTCTTGCTTCTTCGCTGCCGGCGTTATCTATTGCTTGTTGCAGGCCCTCATTGCTTAAAAGGCTGTCCGGATTATTTACCCATTCAATATAATGAGTAAATTGCGGAACTTCAAAGCCGCGCTCTTTGACCACAGGATGGCCCGGCAAAAGCTCGGTCAATATCCTTACCATTGTTTTATGCCGGTTCGCGCCACGGGTCTTACTGAACAGGTCGGCAAATACTTTACATTCTCTTGCAGCTTCTGCCACCGGCTGAAGATTAAAATAAGCTATCATCATCGGGCAAAAACATTCCCGCTGTTTGATGCCCATAGCATCGAACGCGCAACCATCCGAATCGACAGCGACCAAATAATCTTTTACTGGTTTTAAGTCTATCAAAGGTTGTCCAGGATTAGACATTTTTCCTCTCCGAAAATTAAACACCGCCAAAGGCACTAAAGCCACCGTCAATCGGTACGACTATGCCGGTTACAAATTTCGCCGCATCGCTCAAAAGCCATTGAACGGTTCCGTTTAACTCTTCTGCATCGCCGAACCTGTCCATTGGAGTATGGTCAACAATGCTTTGCCCTCGCGGGGTATAGTTGCCGGTCTTTTCATCGGTTACAAGAAACCGGTTTTGTTCTGTAATAAAAAATCCCGGAGCAATTGCGTTTACTCGGATACTCCTGGAATAGTTCTGGCACATATGCACAGCCAGCCATTGTGTAAAATTGCTTACAGCCGCCTTTGCAGCGGAATACGCCGGAATCTTTGTCAGCGGCTTAAAAGCGTTCATACTCGAGATATTCAATATAACACCCTCGCCGCTTTCCGCCATTTCCTTTGCGAAAACCTGAGTCGACAAAAATGCGCCGAGGAAATTCAAATCAAAAACGAATCTGATAGCATCAGCTGGCATATCAAAAAACGGGAGTTTTTCCGAGGTTGTAGCTCTTTTGTCATTGCCACCTGCCCCGTTGATAAGAATGTCAATTTTGCCAAGCTTGGAGTTTATTTTCTCTTTCGCTGCTTCAAGCGTTTCCTTTTCAAGTACATTGCATTTTACCGCTATCGCTGTACCGCCATCCGCTTTGATTTCGTCAGCAATTTTTCCTGCTGCATCTTCATTCAAATCCAGCACGGCGATTTTCGCTCCCGCCTTTGCAAGATGTTTTGCCATTGTCCCGCACAGAACTCCGCCTGCCCCTGTGATAGCGATGATTTTGTCTTTAACCTCAAACATTTCCACTCCTAACCTGTTATAAGTAATTCGCTAATTTCTTTGCTACTTGTTTCTTCTCAAATCTCATAAAGACCGGCAGGCCATCTTTGCCGATCGGGACCGCAACCTGGCCCTGCACCAACGGGCGGACATAATCAAGCATCGCATCTGTTACGCCGTTGCCTCCCGCGTTGATATACTCATCGGGAACGACTTTCTCAGCATTAGCTACATCACTTAAAGAAGCAAGCCCTGTTGTACACTTATAAGGGCTGCTGCCTTCACGAACGAGGGTGACCATCTTGCCGTTTTCGCCATTCAAGGCCGCTTCAACTGCCGCCCTGCCGCACATATAAGCCTCGTCACGATCCGTCAGCGAAGCAAAATGCATTGCACTTCGCTGGTTCGTACCGAGTTTATTGATTCTTGTCTTTATGCCGACTTCCTTTTCCACGACTGCCTTTAGAATCTCGGCAGCACCGCCAAGCTGAGCATGACCAAAGCTATCCCTGCCGAATGCGCCACTGTCGGAGGCCAGATAATGTCCATCGGCATCCTGCAATCCTTCGCCGGCGACTATGAAAACCCGCTTGAAATCTTTGAGCGCCGTTTTGACATCCACAACAAACTTATCAATACTGAATGCTCTTTCCGGCAGATATATCAGATGCGGCGCATCTTCCGGGCTTCGACGAGCCAATCCCGCTGAAGCCGCGATCCAACCGGCATTGCGACCCATAACCTCCAGTATAGTACAGGTATCTGTTGTGTAAAGGGCCTCGGTATCCCGGCCTGCTTCCATCGCGCAGGTCGCGACATACTTGGCTACGCTTCCGAATCCAGGACAGTGGTCAGTGAACCCAAGGTCGTTGTCAATCGTTTTCGGTACACCAATACACACCAGTTCGTAACCGCTTTCGGCGGAAAGTTTATTGACCTTATCGGCGGTGTCCATCGAGTCGTTACCACCAGCATAAAAAAAGTAGTGAATATCATGAGCCTTAAAGACATCAATTATTCTTTCGTAATCGGCCCTGGATTCGTTCAGATTCTTAAGTTTATACCGGCAGGACCCTATCGCCGCGGCAGGTGTAGTCTTCAGCCCTTCAATCTGCTCGGCCTTTTCAGCCGAAAGATCGAACAACTCCTCCCTCAGAACCCCCAGAATACCATTCATTGCACCATAAATAGTGCCGAACTGATCCGACTCCAACACCCTCTGGATAACCCCGCAGGCACTGGAATTGATTACAGCCGTAGGACCGCCAGACTGAGCAATAATCGCATTTACTCTCGCCGACATCAGAAAATCCTCACAAACAGAACTCTTACCTGCTCATTATTCGCCAGGAGCTAAAATATTTCAGCCAATACTGCTCCTTGATTACATTTTCCACAACGGAAGACCGGTTTGTTCATCATAACCGCGACTGTATTCGGGGCCATTATATGTATTGAGAACAAACTCACAAGCAAAAATAACAGTACCGCCGGCAAGATGGCCGCCGAAACATTTATCCTCGGAATCAGCCAAAGTTATATGAGCGTGAATCATAGGCTCACCATCGCGCATCGATACATTGCCAATGAGTGAGGTTATCTCCAGCTGCTTATCTATTTCGCTGAAACCATACTCCCGTTTCGTTTGGTCGTAAAATCCAATCCGAGCTTTCTGGACGGCTCCAATAGCCTCCACTCGACCAAGGCGGACATTCTTTTCTTTGCACACAGCCGTAAGCTCTTCGAGCAAATCTCCACCGTGTTCCAACTTTCCCATGAAGGTCTGCTGTGGCTGAATTTCATTATAAATCGCCATATATCCAACTCCTAAAAATTATTCCATATATTCAGGTTTATTTTTTTGCAACAGCAACACGGTCATTGTCCGCGTAATCGGTCTCGATTTTTATTTCGGCAAAGGCTTTGGTCTTTTCAAGCAGCCCTTTAACCTGCTCCGCCTGATTATAACCTATCTCGAGCATTATTGCACCATCTGCTTTCAGAAAACGATCGGCCTGTTCGATCAGCCTTGTATAAACGTCAAGACCGTCATTGCCGGCATAAAGGGCTTTTCGCGGTTCGTAGTCCTTAACATTCCTGTCAAGCTTATCGTATTCGTCAGCACTTACATAAGGCGGATTGCATACAATCAAATCGAAACTTGTCTCATCGATCCCCTCGATAATCGGGTCGAATAAATCTCCGCAAACAAGTTTTATTCTCTCAGAGAGTTTGTGGTTTTCAACATTCTTTGCCGCTATCGATAGAGCGGCATCACAGATATCAGTTGCAATAAATTGTGCATCATGAAAATTCGCTGCAATTGCAACGGCAACACAGCCGGAGCCCGTACACAAATCGCAAACTAATTGCGACCCGTCCCGGTTCTGCAAAAATCCAATCGCCCTTTCGACCAAAAGTTCCGTCTCCGGCCGGGGTATCAAACAATCACTGCTCACCTTTATATCAAGACTGTAAAATTCCGTACGACCAATCAGATAGGCCAGCGGCTCATGCTCGCAGCAGCGTTTAACGAGCCTGTGCAGTTCATCGAGCCTGTCCTGAGAAACATTACTGTCAAAATTCGTGTAAAGGTTTATCCTGGGAATCTGCAAAACTTTGGAAAGCAAAAGCTCCGCGCTCAATCGCGGCGAATCGACTTGCTTTTCTGTAAAGTAATCGCAAATCCAGTTCAGCAGTTTTTGTATCGACCAGTCAGACATACTTTCCTGTATAGTTTTAAGGCTCTGCGATTTCCAGTTTTTGAGGTGCCAGTTTTTTAAGTGCACCCATCTGGCTCCTGCTGAGCTGCGCCGTTATAAGGATGCTGCCATCACAATACTCCAAACTGACAACCTTACCGTTGGCCTGAATAAAGCTCGGGATCTTCCCATTGCCGGCATCACAGGTTATATCCACTCGCACATCTTCTGTATTCAGTCTTCCCAGCACCGCCCGGGCTGCGGCATCCAGATTCATCCCCGTTTTGGCGGAGATACAAACCGCCTGCGGATAAACCGTCTGAACGGATTCAAGCAATCCTTTACTATTGATAGCATCGGCCTTGTTCAGTACCACAAGGCAATCCTTCTTGCCGCATCCGATTTCGGACAGGGTTTTTTCAACACTTTCTATTTGTTCAAAAACTTCGCTGTTTGAAACATCAACCACATGCATCAGCAAATCCGCATTAACCGCCTCTTCCAGCGTTGCCTTAAACGAGGCCACAAGATGATGCGGAAGTTTTCTTACAAACCCTACCGTATCACTAAGAAGAACGTCGGTCCCTTTTTCGACCGCCCATTTTTTTGTCCGAGTATCAAGTGTAGCGAACAGCCTGTCTTCGACAAAAACACCAGCATCTGTCAGTGCGTTCATCAGTGTACTTTTGCCGGCGTTTGTATAGCCGACAAGACATATTTTATAAAAGTTTTCTCGTCCGGAAATCTCACGGAGTTTGCGTTTATCGATCCCGACCAGCTCTCGTTTGAGTGCGGTAATTCGCTTACCTACCAGCCGGCGGTCGATTTCGAGCTGCTTTTCGCCTGTCCCTCTCGTACCGATTCCGCCAACTGCACCGACCCCACCCGCTCCGCCTGCCGCTCCAGCGACTGTATCGAGGTGTGTCCACATCCGTGTCAGCCGGGGGTAGGTATATTGAAGCTGGGCAAGTTCTACCTGAAGTTTAGCTTGTTTAGTTTGTGCGCGGGTCGCGAAAATATCCAGGATCAATTCACTGCGGTCGATAATTTTTACATTTACGATTTTTTCAAGTTCCCGAATCTGACCCGGCGACAAATCGTTATCAAATATAACAACATCCGCCTCGAACCGCTCTACCCGTTCGGCAAGCATTTGAGCTTTGCCCTTACCGATATAAGTTGCTGTATTAGGCCGATAAAGATTCTGCTGAAACCGATCAACTATCACCGCACCGGCACTTTGGGCCAGAGCGGTCAACTCGACTAAGTTATCATTAAATGTATCCCGCCTCTGGCGTGAAACCACCCCAACAAGAACAGCTCGTTCTTTGCGAACCTTCAAACTCTGACGAATATCTTCCAACTATTCTGTTTCCTCCCGCCGCATTATATGTTACAGACCTTTAACCACTTCTGCGCATCTGCTGCACAAATCTTCATATTGCGAATCGCTCCCGACAGATGGCCAGTAGTTCCAACATCGCTCGCATTTGTTATGCTTGCATTTGTCTGCTGTTATTACAAGCGATTCACCTTTTACAATGCTAACTTCACTGACAATGCAAAGGGAAGCGAAAGTTTCGGCGTCTATGTTGAGCCAATCTTCACTACCTGTCGCAATCTTGACAGAGGCTTCCTGATTGCTGCCAATAATCTCTTCTTTACGCAAATCTTCTAATTTTCCAAGCACATGAGTTCGCAAAGCCATTATCGATTCCCAACTATTTTCATTCGATAAAGCTCTATTCTGAACTCCGATATTCGATTCCGGCATCAGTGCAAGGTGAACACTTTCGCAGTTCTGTGATTTATTCTTCATCGCCGCCCATGCCTCTTCGGATGTATGAGCCAAAATCGGTGCCAGCATCCGCACAAGCCCATCAAGTATCATCTGCATCGCGGTCTGCGCACTTTTTCTGGTTTTACTGCCAGCCGCATCGCAGTACAATCTATCCTTGAGTACATCCATATAGATACTGGACATCTCGACCGTACAGAAGTTGTAGATCAGCTGGAAAACGCGGTGGAATCGAAAATCTTCATATGCACCTGTTACATCTTTAATCAATAAAGTCAATTTGTCTATCGCCCACTTATCGATCGCTAACATATCGCTGTATTCGACTGCATCTTTCATCTCAAAGTCGTCAATATTACCCAGCAGATACCGCAGCGTATTACGAATCTTGCGATACGCATCCTGCAATCTGCCAATCAGTTCATCGCTGCACCGCACATCCTCCTGATAGTTCACACTGCCAACCCACAGCCGGAGAATATCTGAGCCGTACTTTTCAATCTCCTCCATTGCGTTCACATAGTTGCCCAGAGACTTCGATTGCTTCATCCCTTTTTCGTCAACCGTAAATCCATGTGTCAGAACCGTCTTAAAGGGCGCCTTTTTGATCGAGCCAAGGGCTGGCAGAAGCGATAACTGGAACCATCCGCGATGCTGGTCCGACCCTTCCAGATACAGATCGACCGGCACCTGCCACCCTGCCTTTACCGCGACACTGTGCCAGCTGCACCCGGACTCAAACCACACATCAAAGATATTTTCCTCTTTAGTCAGATCATCCCAGCCGAAACCTTCCGGCAGATTAAATCCTTCACCGAGTATTTGCTGCGGCGTATCGGTAAACCAGCTATCCGAGCCGTTTGCTCCGACATATTCGGCGACAGCCAAAACGGATTCCTTTGTCAGCATCGCCCTGCCTTCGCCATTTATAAACGCCGGTATCGCAAGTCCCCAGCTTCTCTGCCTGCTGATACACCAGTCGGGCCGAGATTCCAGCATACCTCGAATTCGTTTTTCGCCCCACGCCGGTACCCACTTTACCGGTATCCCTTTTACTTTATCCGACTTTATTGCATCCAAGGCAAGGTTCCGCAACGTAACGCCTTCCTTCCAACCGCTCTGTCCAGATCCAAAGTCCTTGTCTACATTGATAAACCACTGCTCGGTCGCACGGAATATCACCGGCATCCTGCTCCTCCAGCAGTGCGGATAGCTATGGCTGATCTGTTTCTGCGAAACCAAAAGCCCGGTGTTCTGCAAATATTCGTTTATCTGCCCGTCAACTTCGAGCACATTTTTGCCCTTCAGCCACTCCGGCACGGTATCATCATAGCAGCCGTCATTTTTGACCGGCGAATAAACCGCCAAACCGTACCGTTGCCCGGTGTTATAGTCATCCAAGCCGTGCCCCGGCGCGATATGGACAATTCCGCTGCCATCTTCGGTCGTAACATACTCGGCACAAACCACCATATAAGCGTCCTCGGCAGTCGGATTGTTCTCAACAAATGGATGTGCGTATCTTAGCCCCTCAAGCGTACTGCCTTTAACCACATCGCTTTTGGAATACTGCCCCTGCTCCAGACCCGCCGCCGCCGCTACCGCTTCAACTCGCTGGGCTGCAACGATGGAAACGAACTGCCGGCCATCCTTTGAATACTTCATACCGACATAGTCCAGCCGGGGATGCACAGCCACCGCAAGGTTAGCCGCCAGCGTCCACGGAGTAGTCGTCCATATCATAAAGCAGATTTTACCGCCATCTCCATCGACCAGCCCTAACTCTTTGAGCTTTGCCTGCGATTCAGAAGCAACGGGAAAATTCACAAAAATACTCGCCGAGGTAATATCCTGATATTCAAGTTCGGCATCGGCAAGTGCCGTCTCACAGCCGATAGACCAATGGATAGGCTTTAGCTGTTTATAGACCAGACCGTTGCCGACCAATTCGGCAAAGATTTCCAAAATACCCTTTTCGTATTGCGGTTTGAGGGTGAGGTAGGGATTCTTGAAATCTCCGAAGATACCAAGCGATTGAAACTGCTTTATCTGCAGCTTAACATATTTGGAAGCATATTTTTTGCAGAGTTTGCGGATATCCGGCTTGGACATCTCTTTTGCCTTATCGCCCAGTTCGGCCATCACCTTAGCCTCGATAGGCAGCCCATGACAATCCCAGCCGGGCACATACGGCGCATCCAACCCTTTCATCGTCTTGTATTTAACAACGATATCCTTTAGCACCTTATTGATAACATGGCCCATATGAATATCACCGTTGGCGTACGGCGGGCCATCATGGAGAATATACTCCGCTGCACCCTTCCGTTCGCTGCGGATTTTGGCATATATATCTTCTTTCGCCCACGCTTTCCGCTGAGCCGGCTCGCGCTGGACGAGATTGGCCTTCATCGAAAAATTCGTTTTTGGCAGATTTAGCGTTTCACGATAACCCTTTTTCTTATCAGACATTACAATCTTCCCTAAAAAACACATCAATATCCATTGAACCAAATATGATAACCTCATCCGGCCCATCTGTCAAGACTGATGATGTATTATAAAAAAGAGTGATTGCAAAACGAATTGATTACTGCAGGTACCAATAAAAAACACCCCGCTGGACCCGGAAGAACCAGCGGGGCAAAATATCCCATTCCTCCTATATAAAAATCGCTCGGCTATCTTCGCCAGGCGGCTTTACGCACCATAAGCGGCGGCATCTGCTGTGGTCGAATATGCCTCATGTCCTGTCTGATGCAGCTCCTGCCGCTCGGATAAAGCTGTATATCATGGTCGTTAACATGCCACTGGTGTCTATTCTTTTTTTTACTCAGCCGAACAAGCATTATTTCAACCTCTGCGCATAATCAAAAACGATCAAACTTAACAACACCTCTCCTATCGGCTTGTTTGAAGTGGGACTTAACGAACAAAAAATGACGCCCAAACACCCCCAAACACTGCTTTTTATCGCCCTGTAAGTAGCTCTGCAACTGATGCGACTGTTTTATCCGTTGCCCCCTGATTTTGCAAAATCACCTTTTGGCCTGCAGTTGCGATAGCTGCCGCAAAATCCGGATTAGCAAGGCATTTTTCAACTATCTCAAATAGGTGCGGCCCGTCAAGAACCTCTATCGCCCCGACGCCATCAAGCAATGCCTTCACTGTCTGTTTGAAGTTAAATGTATGCGGACCGAAAATCGTACACCTCCCCAAGGCCGCCGGCTCCATCATATCAGAACCACCCATAGCCACTAAACTTCGCCCGACAAAAACAATTTCCGCTAATGAATAAAACTTCTTCAAATCGCCCATCGTATCACCGAGTATCACAACCGGAGTTTTTTCGCAAATCATCTCCCCCGCCTTGACCTTGCTGTATCGAACAAACTCAAAGCCTGCCTGTTCGATAAGGTTTGCGGCCTCATCGAATCGTTCCGGCTTGCGGGGAACAATAGCAAGGGACAGGTCTTCAAACCGTTTCTTTAATTTTGCGAACACATCGAGAATAATTTTTTCTTCGCCCGGCCCCGTCCCGCCGGCAACCAGTAATCTGCTGCCGGAAATCCTTAACTCCTCTCCAAGCTCTTCGCTGCCTGCTGCCAACCCTGACGTCTGGGCGGTATCATACTTCAGCGAGCTGGTTACAATAACCTTATCCTTCCCGCAGCCGAGCGTGATGAATCTGTAAGCATATTCTTCGGTCTGAGCCAGAACGAGACTCACTTTTTTGAACATCTGTTTTACCACGGGCTTAAAGAGCTTATACCTCGGAAAGCTCGTATCACTCAACCGCCCGTTAACCACCACAACCGGAATGCCTTTGTCCCTTGCGATTCGGGTCATATTTGGCCAGACCTCAAGTTCCATCAGCAGGCATATATCGGGCCGAATATTCGCAAACGCCTTCCGCATCACCGCTGACAGGTCAAATGGAAAATAAAATACAGAAAGCTGCTTTCCGTAAATTGACTCGGCCCTTGCAAGGCCGGTATCGGTCGTTGAGCTTATCACAATTTCGTAATCGCCAAATTTTTTGCCAAGCGATTCGACAAGCGTCTTTACAGCGTTCACCTCACCAACGCTGACCGCGTGAATCCAGATACACTTCTTCTCCGGATTGAGTCTTTCGATTTTACCAAGCCGCTGAGCCCAGCCTTTTCCGTACCTGCCATACCGAACCATCCGAAAGACTATCTTCGGACTTATCAGGACAATCGCGAGCAGGTATAAAAAATCTGTAATAAATTTCATCGACTTCTTTCAGAATAACACTGTATTAAAGCCGAATGGTACGGCATTTTACAGACGCTGTCAATTACTTATACCCCACAATACTTACTGGCGGGAATTTCTTACCCTGAAGGGTATAACTTCGCTGCCTCTTTTGCAAAGTAGGTAATAATAATATCGGCCCCGGCCCGTTTCATTGACTGCAGCATTTCCATCATTGCTGTCTCTTTGTCCAGCAGGCCCGCCTGGCAGGCCGCATTCAACATCATATATTCGCCGCTGACATTATAGGCCGCTATGGGGCAGTCAAATCGTTCTTTGGCGCGCGCTATAATATCCAGAAAACAAAGTGCGGGCTTTACCATTATGATATCGGCACCCTCAGAAATATCCTGTTCAATTTCCACCATCGCCTGGCTGCTGTTT